>Ga0247713_1000223_pt1 | contig 40362 bp, 46 predicted proteins | sample 21E_NmetaG_FD_189936 | JGI IMG/M metagenome (GOLD analysis project Ga0247713, IMG submission 189936) | Soil microbial communities from hillslope of Landscape Evolution Observatory, University of Arizona, Oracle, AZ, United States - 2-1-E_N | ecosystem: Engineered > Artificial ecosystem >...
CTCCTGCTCCGGCCCCCGCTTCTTCCCCTGCTCCGGCTCCGCCGGACCCGCCCGGCAACCGGCCGACGATCGTCACCCCGAGACCCGGGATGGACGACGTCCGGCGGATCGCGTGGAGAAGAGCCGAGGTACGTGACGAGCGCACCGTGCGAGTGCACTACGAGAGCGGGGTTGCTCCCTGTAGCGTGCTGGACCGGGTGGAGGTGCAATACGGCGCTGTGATCACAATCACCCTCTTCGAGGGCAGCGACCCGCAGTTCAAGGACGCGGTCTGCATCATGATCGCCCAGTTCAAGGCGGTCGATGTAGCTTTGAGCGAGCCGGTGCGGGGCCGGACCATCGTGGACGGGAGCACCTAGAGGCGGCGGCCGCCCGCAGTTGCGGTCCCCGCCTCTTAACCGGTTATCCTGGGTTTGCCGATGCAGCAATTCCTCACCCGCCGCTGGATAGCCATCCACCTGCTCACTCTCGTGATCGTGGCGGTGTGCGTCTCCATGGCCACCTGGCAGTTGCGGCGGCTGGACCATCGCCGGGCGGAGAACGCGCAGATTTCAAGCAGGTCCCGGTTGGAGCCCGTAGATATTCAAAGCGTTCTCGCGCGGGCCTCGGCGCCCCCGCGCGAAGTGGAGGCCGCGGCGTTTCGCGTGGTCGATGCTTCCGGAACCTTCGATGTCTCGGAGCAGGTGATCCTTCAGTCCCGCACCTTCGAAGGGCGGTCGGGCAACCACCTTCTGACGCCGCTGGTGCTCGCCTCGGGCGAGGCGGTCCTGGTCGACCGGGGGTGGGTGCCGCTGCCCACCGACGAGGCCGTGCTGGCCGAGTCCCAGCCCCCCAGTGGAGTGGTAGAGGTGCGGGGGGCTCTGCTTCCCCATGAGCGGCCGGGGTTCATGGGCGTATCCGATCCTCCGCCCGGCCGGGTCGGCGCCATCCCCCGGGTGGACCTGGAAAGGCTGGCCGGCCAGCTCCCGTACCCGGTCTACCCGGTGTACCTGCGCCTTCAGACCCAGGAGCCGGCCAACACCGGCTCGCTCCCCGAGCCGGTGCCCATGCCTGCGGCGGACGAAGGACCGCACATGGAGTACGCGCTCCAGTGGTTCCTGTTCGCCGGGACCGCATTTGTGATCTACATCGGCCTGATGCGCCGCGAGCACTCCCGCCGGGCGGACGACGCTTCCGACCCGGAAGAGCCCGAACCGGTAGCGGTTTGATGCATATCTGCTTTGTCTGTACCGGAAACATCTGCCGGTCCCCGATGGCCGAGATGGTGTTCCGGGAGCACCTGCGGCAAGCAGGGCTGGCTGAACGGGTGAAAGTCACCAGCGCCGGCACCGGCAGCTGGCACGTCGGCGACTGCGCCGACCGCCGGGCGGCGGCGGTGCTGACCGAGCACGGCTATCCGTACCGGCACACCGCGGCCCAGGTCAACACCGACCACCTGAAGGCTGACCTCTTGGTGGCCCTCGATGCCGGGCACCACCGGGCACTACACAAGCTGGTGGCCCGGGCCGGCGGGGATCCCGACCGCATACGGATGCTGCGCTCCTTCGACCCTGCCGCATCCGGCGACCTGGACGTCCCTGACCCCTACTACGGGGGTAACAGCGGCTTTACCCGGGTGCTTCGCATGATCGAGGCCAGCATGCCCGGATTGGTCGACTGGGTTAAGGCCAACCTGGACCATCAGGCCTCTCGGGAAACCGCAAGCTAGGTTGTTTCCGCCCGCTAGACGCTGGCAGCCGCAGTCGCCTTCCGCTGTTCCATGCGCTCCCCCAGCTCCTCCAGCTCCTGCTTGCTCAGGACCTGGCGGGCGGTCTTGAACATGTCGCCCTCTTCCTCCTCGATGTGGTGCTCGATGTTTTCCTTCATGACGCTGAACTTCGCGCCCCAGGTCTCGTCGTCGTAGGGAACCGCTGAGATCTCACCCATAATCGTGTCGACGACGTGGTGTTCCTCGTACCCCTCGAGCACGATCTCTTTGGCCTTCGGGTGCTCCTTGAGGGCCGGGTAGAAGATCTCCTCTTCGATGATCTCGTGGACTTCCATCTCGTTCTTCAGCTTGGTAAACAGCTCCTCACGGGTCTTTACCCCGCGCTCGGTAGTGGTGTCGAGCTTCTCCATGATCTTTTTGACCTCGTCGTGGTCCTGCTTCAAGAGCTTTATGGCTTCCACGGGCTCCTCCTGGGTTGGTGCAGCCTGGTTGACGGCGCACGGAAGCTACCCGTACGCCGATTCGGGTAAACGGCTCACTTAGACTTTGAAGATGAAGCTCGAAGCGGCCCATGCTGCGCACCAGCTCACCGGCATCCCGGTGTCCCGAGCCCGTCCGTTGGGTGGAGCGGCGTACCTGATACTGCTGGAGAACGGCGAAAGGCTGGTGGCCAAGAGTCACGGCAAGCCCAATGCGGTCAAGGCAGAGGCGGCTTCTCTTGAGTGGCTCGCGCAACCGGCGGCGGTGCCGGTACCCGGCTTGCGGGCTCTGTCCGGGCAATGGCTGATCACCGACTACGTCGAGCCCGGAGCGTCGGGCCCCGAAGCAGCCGAAGAACTGGGACGAGGCCTCGCCCGGCTCCATGCCTCGGGAGCGCCGGCATTCGGCTCTCCGCCTGCCGGCGGGCCCCGCGACGCCTCGATTGGCCTGGCGGAGATGCAAAACGTGGAGTGCGAAACCTGGCCGGACTTCTACGCAAACCACCGGGTGGAGCCGTACCTGCGAATTGCCGTCGACCGTGGAAGCTTGACGGACTCCCAGGCACAGACCTTTGGCCAGGTCCTAAGGCGCCTGGACGACCTGGCCGGACCGGCGGAGCCCCCGGCCCGGCTCCACGGCGATCTCTGGCGCGGCAACGTGCTCTGGAGCGCGGAGGGCCCTGCCTGGCTCATCGACCCGGCGGCCCACGGCGGCCACAGGGAAACCGACCTGGCGATGCTGCACCTGTTCGGCTGCTCGGACCTCGAACGCCTGCTGGGTGCCTACCAGGAGGTGGCGCCGCTGGCGGACGGGTGGCGCCATCGAATACCGCTGCACCAGCTGTTTCCTCTGTTGGTCCACACCGTGCTGTTCGGAGGGGCGTACGCAGCCCAGGCAGCCGGAGCGGCCCGGGCGGCGCTCGCCGCATGAACGCTCAGCCGGCTCAGGGAGGAAGAAAGGTTCCGGCGAACTTGAAGGCAAGCCATGGCTTGGGTCCCCACGTGGTGAGCTGAAACCTCGCGATCGGCCCCCATTGCTCCACCAGCCGGATTCCCACCCTGAAGAACGCTACCGGGTCGGCCGAGATATGGCAGTCCACCCGGCGAACCGGCTCGTCGGTGATGCGGACCAGGCCTTCGTCGAAGGTCACGTAGAACCGGGGTCCTCCTCGCACATGAACGGCATAGGCGGCGGTGAAGTTCCTGACCGCATCCTGGTCCAGGAAGTGCTCGAAAACGAAATAGACGAACGGCAGTCCGCCGATGACGCTCGCCCGGTCAAGGATGGTCGGCTTGCGCAGTGCCCGAGCCATCGCCTCCCCGTGCATCATCAGGTGGGTGAGAACGTAGGCGGTAAAGGTCTCCACGGGCATGGGTCCCAGGGGTCCGTTACGAACGGTACCGGCGGGAAGCGCGGCCGCCTCCCGGCAAAAAGCGTCCACCGCGGACTCGATCCGCTCCGCCAGTACCGCACCGTTGCGCTCGCGGTAGCCGACGAGCGTCTCCATGTTCGTCCGGGCCAGCCCCTGCCGGGTCCCGTCGCCGTATGCCAGCTCTTCGCCGGCCACCATGCGGGTCATCAGGTCCTTGGTGAAGGCCAGGTGGGCGGCGTGCTCGCCGACGGTCCAGTCGCTGCGCGGGACCATGGTGGTGGTGTCCTGCAGCTCACGCACCAAACCGGCGACCCGGCCGGCCATCGCCCTGGCCAGCTCCTGCGTCTGCTTCCCCCCGGAGACGGTTCGGCTCATCGGTCCAACGCTCCTTTCCCTCGGCCGCTACCCGGCGCTCATTCTGTCAGCAATGCGGCCTACACCGTCTTGCGGTAGCGCGACACTGCCAGGGGGACTGTCACCACCAGGATTCCGGCACACCAGGCCAGGGCTCGCAGCACGTAGACCGAGGTGGGCTCGGCTCCGGGAATCTGGCCGATCGACAGACCCCTTACCGCAGATGCCATCACCGACACCGGCTGGTGACGTGCAAAGCCCTGCAGCCAGTCCGGCATGCTGTCCACCGCGACGAAGGCGGAGGAGGCGAACACGAAAGGCGCCATCACCGGAAAAGCTGCCGCCTGAGCGCTCTCAGGGTCGCCGACCAGCAGACCCACGGTGGCAAACACCCACGACAGCACGTAGGAGAACAGCACGGTCAGGGCCAGGGCCGCGGCGAACTCTGCCGGACCGGTCTCCACCCGAAACCCCACCAGGAACCCGACTCCCGCGATCAATATCACGACGAAGGTGTTACGAAACAGGTCTGCGGTGGTCCGGCCCGCCAGCACCGCCGACCTCGACATCGGCAGGGACCGGAAGCGCTCCAACAATCCGCTCTTGAGGTCGGCCGCCATACCGATGGCGGATTGCAGGGCTCCGAAAGTTACGGTCTGGATGAAGATGCCCGGGATCAGGTAGTTGACGTACGAGCCTCCGGGGACCTCGATGGCCCCACCCATCACATAGCGGAAGAGAACGACGAAGATAACCGGTTGGATCAGCGTAAAGACCAGCAGCTGGGGCACCCGCCGGATCGAGGTGAGATTCCGCCCGGTGACTGCAAGGATGTCTCGCAGCGTGCTTCCCGACTTGTTCGGCCCGGCGAGGCCAACCGGCTCAACCCTGGCCGCACTCATGTCCGTTCTCCTATCCCCTCTAGCAGGATCCTCACTGCGTTGACGGCAAACTCTTTTCCGTCGCCGTTCAAGCTGGTGCCCGATGATCCGAGGCTGACCGCCCGGGCCGCCGTAGCCCCCATCAGAATCGAGGCCGCCTGCTCGGCCGACACCCGCTTGCTGATCCGGCCGAATCGCTGCTCGAGCGTCAGATAGCCGGCAATCGAGCTCGCGTCCAGCAGCTGGTTGGTGGACGCATCCAGATAACAGTCGAGGGCGGCCTCGGCCACCTCCGTCAGGTGGTCCTCGACGCTTCCGGTTCCCGCCTTGTAGGGAAGCTGAGCCAGCACGTTCTCCAGCCGCGCCCCCGCCTCCTCACCCAAGCGCTCGTCGCCGTAGGGCTCCCACTCCTCATCGAGGTCCTCCTCCTCCTGGTGCCAGCGTTCGTCGAACGCCGCCACCTCCGGAACCGCCGGCTGGGCGCCCTGTTCGATGTCCCCGATCCACTCGTCGACTGCCTTGACCGCCACCTCGATGGCAGGGGTGCGCTTGCGGCGCCGCCGGCTCTCGGCCCGCGTGCGGCTCCCTCCATTGGCCTGGTTGGCGCCGGCGTGCCTGCCGGTGAGCGACAGGAACACATCGTCCAGGCTTGGCTCGCGCACCGTGATCCCGGTAGCCGTCATCCGGTTGGCATCCAAAGACCGCAGCACCTGGGTGAGAACCTGTGGCGCCTGTCCGGTGGAAAGACGCACCTTGTCGCCTTCACGTTCTGGATGCTCGGAAACAAGGCGGGCGAGCAGCTGCTGCGCCTGCCCGGCTCGGCGCTCGTCTTCCAGGGTCAGCTCGATCACGGTGTTGCCCAACCGAGCCTTCAGGGAAGCTGCGGTGTCGTTCGCCACCACCACGCCGTCGTTGACCACTGCAATCCGATCGGCAAGCTGATCTGCCTCCTCAAGGTACTGGGTGGTCAACAGGACGGTGGACCCCTCGGCCACCAGCTCCTCGATCACGACCCACAGCTCGGTGCGGCTCTGGATGTCCAAGCCGGTAGTCGGCTCGTCCAGGAAAATCACGGGGGGTTTGCCGACCAGCGCGGCAGCGACGTCCAGCCGGCGCCTCATACCGCCGGAATACGTTCGGATTGGACGGTCCCCGGCCTCGGTCAGCTGGAAACGCTCCAAAAGCTCATCCGCCCGGGGGTTGACCGCTTTGCGGGGCAGCTGGGCCAGCTTGCCGATCAATTTCAAGTTCTCCCGGCCGGTCAGGTTCGGGTCAACTGCAGCACTTTGACCGGCCAGGCCGATCAGCATGCGCACCTCGGCAGGCTGGCCCGCGACGTCATGACCCAGGACTTCAGCCCGGCCGCCCGAGGGCTTGATGATGGTGGACAGAATGCGCACCGCCGTGGTCTTTCCGGCGCCGTTGGGGCCGAGCAGTCCAAAGATGGTTCCCACTGGAACCTGGAAGTCGATCCCGTTGAGGGCGTGGACATTCCCGTAGCTCTTTTTGAGCCCTTCCACAAGGATTGCCGGCCTGGCCATACCGGGCATGGTGGCACAGATAATCGCAGTAGTCAAACCATTTGATATTCCAACTGTTCGATTGCAAATAGTCGGCCTGCCGGAGTAAAATGACCTATGAGTAGCCACGGGGACCCCAGGCACGAGGTCGCCACAAGAGTCTGGCGCACCATGTCCGACTACGCCATGGCGCAGTTTCGCGAGAAGAGCAGCAGCCTGAGCGAGGTCGGCCTCACGCCGGGCCATATGAAGGCGCTGATGACCCTGCAGCTAGAAGAGGCGATTCCGATGGGAGCTTGTGCCCAGGAGATGGGTTGTGATGCCTCCACCGCGACCTGGCTCATCGACCGCCTGGAGGATAAAGGGCTGGTCGAGAGGCGCCCGTCCAGGACCGATCGCAGGGTCAAGGGCGTCGTCCTGACCGACGAGGGATCGGCGACCAAAGCTTCGCTGCAGGAGCATTTCGCCCATCCCCCTCAAGCGTTGCTCGCGCTCTCCCTCGAAGAGCTGAAGGCACTGCATCACCTGCTGTCCAAGCTGGAAGAGCCCGCCCCAGGTTCCGAAAGGCAGCCGTCCGTCCGGACGTAACCGGTTCCGGGCCGGCGATCTGGGTAGGTAGGCGCCATGGAGACACGAAGGATCGGCTCGCTCGAGGTCTCGCTGGTAGGGCTGGGCTGCAACAATTTCGGCACCCGCATCGACGCCGGTGATTCGGCCGCGGTGGTGGCCGCCGCGTTGGACTGCGGGATCAACTTCTTCGATACGGCCGAGCTGTACGCCGACGGAACCAGCGAGCAGTACCTGGGACAAGCCCTGAAGGGCAGGCGCGAGGACGCGGTGGTCGCCAGCAAGTTCGGCTTCGACGGGGACTCCAGCCCCGCTTACCTCCGCCGGGCAGCGGATGCCAGCCTGAGCCGCCTGGGAATCGACCATATCGACCTGTACCAGCAACACCGTCCCGACCCCCTGACGCCGATAGAGGAAACCCTGGGAGCCCTGGACGAGCTGGTAAAGGTGGGTAAGGTGCGCGAGATCGGTTGCTCGGAGTACTCACGCAAGCATCTGCTGGCCGCCGAGAAGGCGACCCGGCCCGGCACAGCCCGCTTCGCCAGCGTGCAGAACGAGTACAGCCTGCTCCACCGCCAGCCCGAGATAGAGGTCCTTGACGAATGCCGTCGACAGGGCCTCGCCTTCATCCCCTACTTTCCCCTTGCCAGCGGCCTGCTGACCGGCAAGTACCGCCTCGGTCACCCGCCACCCTCCGGTAGCCGGCTGGACTCTGGTTGGGGAGCGGGACGACTGACCCGGTGGAACCTTCGGGTGGTGGAGGCGCTGATCCACTTTGCCCACGATCGGGGCCACAGCCTGCTCGAGCTCGCAATCTCGTGGCTCGCTGCCCAGGCCCCGGTGGCCTGCATCATCGCCGGAGCCACCTCGCCGGACCAGGTGCGCGCCAACGCGGAGGCCGCCGGATGGCAGCTGACCGCGGAGGAGCTGAGGGATATCGACGAGCTGGTACCGCCCCCGGACTGAACGGGTAAGCCGGACTCCCCTGCCGGGTCAGTAGCGGATGAAGGTTTGCAGGTCCCGGTCCAGAAGCTGTTTCCGGCCGTTCAGGAACTCCAACTCGATGAGGCACACGATTCCCGAAACCACTCCGCCCAGGCGCTCGACCAGGTCGGCGGCCGCTCGGGCCGTGCCGCCGGTGGCCAGGACGTCGTCCACAATCAATACCCGTTCGCCGGCCCGCACCGCGTCGCAGTGGATTTCCAGGATTGCCTCGGAATACTCCAGCTCGTAGGAGGCAGCCTCGGCGGTGAACGGCAGTTTGCCGTGCTTGCGAATGGGTACGAAACCTACGCCGAGCCGGTAGGCAACCGGGGCGGCCAGGATGAACCCCCTGGCCTCTATGCCGCAAACCTTGTCCACCTGTCCGCCGTAGATGCTTGCGATACGGTCGATCACCTGGGCAAAGGCGGCGCCGTCGCCCAGCAATGGGGTGATGTCCTTGAAGTCGACTCCAGGCTTGGGGAAGTCCGGAATGCTTCGGATCCTGTCTCCCCAGCCGTCCGTCTCCAGCCTTTCGGCGGGCGGCGGATTCACGGACTCGGAGGGAGGTTGCCCTCGGGCTCGGCGTCCTCCACTGTGCTTTCCAACTCCTCCACGCCCTCGTCCGGCTCGTCGGCGGAATCGTCCACCTTCCGGCTTACCGACTGCTTGGAGACCCTGACCTCGATCCCCTCGGACACCTCGAGGAAAAGCACGTCCTCCTCGACCCGATTGACGAAGCCGTAGACCCCCCCGATGGTCAGAACCTCATCACCGGGGGCCAGGGTGCGCAGCAGGGCGGCATGCTCCAAAGCCCGCTTTTTCTGCGGTCGTACCAACACAAAGTAGAAGATGATCATCACGATCATCAGCATCAAAAGACTTCCGGGATCCATCAGACTCCTCCGCTCGTGTCCGTCCACCCTAACCCCTGTTGCCGGCAGGGAAAGCCAATCGTCCGCGGGAAGGCGCTTGCCGCACGGAGCAGACGGGTAGGGTCTGCCCTATGAGCAAGTGGAGAGTTGCGCCGGGCGACCCGGTGTCGTTGAGCGCAGTCGATACAAGGTCCACCGAAGGCGCTCCCGGGGACCCGTCCGCCACCGCCGCCGCGCTGGCCGACCTGAACGACGAGCTGGCCGCCCTTCAGGAACGCCTCTGGGCCGAGCGATCCCGGTCTCTGCTCGTGGTGCTGCAGGCCATGGACACCGCCGGGAAGGACAGCACTATCAAGAACGTCTTTTCCGGGGTCAACCCGCAGGGCGTGCACGTAACATCGTTCAAGGCACCCACCTCCAACGAGCTGGAGCACGACTTCCTGTGGCGCATCCACGCCGCAGCGCCCGGGGACGGGGACATCGGCGTGTTCAACCGCTCGCACTACGAAGACGTGCTCGTCGTCCGGGTAAAGGAGCTGGTTCCGGAGTCGGTCTGGAGGGAGCGCTACGAATTGATCAACAACTTCGAGCGCCAGCTTTCCCATGGGGGCACCACCATCATCAAGTTCTTCCTGCACATCTCGGAATCCGAGCAGGCCAAGCGTCTGCAGGCCCGACTGGACAACCCTGCCAAACGGTGGAAGTTCAACCCCGACGACCTGACGGAGAGGGCCAGATGGCCCGCTTACCAGCAGGCCTACCAGGAAGCGATACAGAACACCTCTACTCCGCACGCCCCGTGGCACATCATCCCTTCCGACCGCAGGTGGTACCGCAACTGGGCGGTGGCCCGGGTGGTCGTCGACACCCTCACCGAGATGAACCCCCAGTACCCGGACCCCCCGGAGTTGGACCCTCACCTAAGGGTCGTCTAAGCCCCTTCGAACCGGCAGACGCATCGGACCGCGCGCACTCTGCCTTCCGCGAGGTTACGCCGGAGATTCCCCATTTTCACCGGCATCTCCGTAAGCAACAGGTGCGGGCCCAACGGGGCGGCAACCAGCCTGCCGAAGAACGCGGCTCCCTCTGCAGTCACGTCCTCCCACAGCCGGACGTGAAAGCCGGCTGCGCTGAGCAGCAGGCGCATCTCGCTCTCGCCCGCCAGGTGGCTGATCGAGGGATCGCCGGCCCAGGGCACCGGGAAGTACACTTCGCCCTCGCCGGCGATCAGGTCGAAAAAGGCTAGCTTCCCGCCTTGCTTCAGCACCCTCGCCAGCTGGTCGTAAAGGGTGGCCTTGTCCTCGATGTTCATCGAGACGTGCATGGTCCAGACCACGTCAAAGGTACGGTCCCGGTACGGCAGCGCCAGGGCGTTGGCCTGTTGAATCACTATGCGATCGGCGAGTCCCACTCGCCGGTTGAGCTCCTCCGCCACCCGGCAGTACTCGGGGGTCAGGTCGATCCCGGTCACCTTGCAGCCGTAGCCGGCGGCCAGGGTCCGGGCCGGCCCTCCGAGTCCGCATCCGACGTCGAGAACCTCCTCCCCTCCCTGAAACCCGGTAGCCTCCGCTAAAGCGATCGTCGCCGGGGAGCCGAGGGTGTGGAAGTGGTCGACCGGGGCGAGGTCCTCTACGCTCAGCTGCTCGGGATCCTTGCCGGCGGCGCGCAGGCCGTTGAAGATTTTCTCGAGCAGGTTGCCCTGGGTGTACTGGGCGGCCACCTGGTCCGCTGACATGTCGTGACGATTTTCCGGCGTTTTCACAAGTGATTCAACCCCTCCGGGCCGGGGTAGCAACTGACTATGGACGAATCCGAGCTGGCCCTACCGCCAGATCTCTCGCCCGATAACCACGGCATCCCCGACACCATCGAAGGACCGCCGCCCCGGACCTCGGGCAACAATGCCGACCAGGCGATGGCCATGCCCGGAGACGAGCCGGGGCCCGTCTACGGGCGCGTCACCGCGGCCGAGGAGGCCGAAGGCGAGACCCTTGACGAGCGCATCGCCCAGGAAGAGCCGGAGCCGATGGCGCCCCAACCGGAGCATTCGGGAAGGCTGGTGGCACCGGAATCCGAAATCGACCAGCTGGACACGACCGCCGAGGAAGTGGCAAGCCGAGCCGCCGAGCCCGGGATGGGCCTGACGGCCGAAGAAGCAGCGGTCCGGATCCACGACGAGCCTTAGCCGGCGTCTAGCGACCCCGGCGCAGGAACAGGTTGAGCAGCACGGTCAGGATTATCGACAGCACGATGCTGGTGCCGATCGGAAAGTAGAACCTGACGTTTCCGCGGCCGAAGCGCAGGTCGCCGGGCATCGACCCCACCCCCATCCTGCCCATCAACATGAAGATCCCGCCGGCGATCAGAGCAACCACCCCGATGAGCAGCAGAACCTTGCCGAAGGTGGCCGGCTCCATTACACCAGGCGGTCCGCTGCCTCGAGCAGGCCGAGGTGCTCGTATGCCGGAGCAGTGGCCTGCCGGCCTCTGGGGGTCCGGACCATGAAACCCTTCCGCAGCAGGTAGGGCTCGTAGACCTCTTCCAGGGTGTTGGGTTCCTCCCCCACCGCCACGGCGAGCGTGCTGAGACCCACAGGCTTACCCCGGAAGCGCTGGATGAGGGCGTTGAGAATGGCCATGTCCACCTTGTCTAACCCCTCCGGGTCGATCTCAAACAGCGAAAGGGCATCCCTTGCCACTTCCAGGGTGACCTGCCCGTCGGCCCGGACCTGGGCGTAATCGCGCACCCGCCGGAGCAGGCGATTGGCGATGCGGGGCGTGCCCCGAGACCGGCCGGCGATCTCCACCGCCGCATCGTGGGCGACGTTCACCTCCAACAGGCTTGCCGAGCGCTTGATGATCAAAAGCAGCTCCCGGCTCTCGTAGTAGTCCAGGCGGCCCAGGAATCCGAAGCGGTCCCGCAGCGGCGAGGTGAGCAGCCCGGTCCTGGTGGTCGCGCCGATCAGGGTAAACCGGGGCAACTCCAGGCGGATGGAGCGGGCCGCCGGGCCCTTGCCCACCACCAGGTCCAGCCCGAAATCCTCCATAGCGGCGTAGAGGATCTCCTCCACCGGGCGGGCCAGCCGGTGGATCTCGTCGATGAAGAAGACATCGCCTTCCTGCAGGTTGGTCAGGATGGCCGCCAGGTCCCCCGCCCGGACCAGGGCGGGGCCCGAGGTGGACTTGAGACCCGCGCCGAGCTCCGACGCAACAATGTTCGCCAGGGTGGTCTTGCCCAACCCCGGGCTGCCGGCAAAAAGCAGGTGGTCCGGCGACTCCCCCCGCCCCTTGGCCGCCTCCAGGATGATCGCAAGATGCTCCTTGGTTGCGGACTGGCCGACGAACTCGGTCAGCCGGGTGGGACGCAGCGACCACTCGATAGCCTCCTCCTCGGCGTCCTGGCCGCCGGCCAAAACACCTCTGGGCATCGGGTCGCTCATACTTTGGACAGCGCCTTCAAGGCTGCCTTCACCATGTCCTCGATCTTGTCCCCCTCGTGACTCAGGCCCTCCAGCACCTCGCCCAGCTCGCCGGGGGCGTAACCGAGCCCGATCAGGGCCTCCCTCACCTCGGCCAGCTTGGAGCCGGAAGCCTCGTAGCCGGAATCCGCAATCCCCAGCCGGCTCTTCAGCTCCAGGATCATCCTCTGCGCGCTGCGCTTTCCGACCCCCGGCACCTCCACCAGGGCGTCGACGTCCGACGACGCAATTGCCCGCCGCAGGGCATCGGGTTTCATGTGGCCGAGCACGGCGAGGGCGAGCTTGGGGCCCACACCGGTGACTCCGGTCAGGCTGCGAAACAGTTCCCGCTGCTCAATGTCCGGGAATCCGTACAGGGAAAGCGCGTCCTCCCGGACCACCATCTGAGTCAGCAGCCGCACCTTCTCGCCCAGACGCAGCGTGCGCAGGGTGGATGAGGAAACCTGGACGAAGTATCCGACTCCGTTCACCTCCACCTCGACGGCGCCCAGCCCGAGCTCGGTGACCGTGCCCCTGACCGAGGAGATCATCGTCTGCCCCTCATCCGCTGGCCTGGAGCGCGGCGATACGCCGGGAGCTGAGGTGGGTGATGGCAACACCCAGCGCGTCGGCCGCATCGGCAGTGTCCGGCTGCAGGAGGCCACCCAGCAGCCGTCCGACCATGTACTGGACCTGCTTTTTGGTGGCGTTGCCGTTGCCTACGACCGCCTGCTTCACCTGCAACGGGGTGTATTCGGTGACCACCAGCCCGGATTGGGCCGCGAGCAGCAGTGCGATGCCGCTGGCCTGCACGGCCGGCACCGCCGACGCCGCGTTTGCGCTGAAGAACAGCCGCTCGCAGGCGACGACATCGGGCCGCCACTCCTCCAGGACCAGCCGCAGCTGCTCGAACAGCATCATCAGCCTGGTGGAGGTGACCTGGGTGGGTGAGGTGGCCAGCGTGCCGCAGGTCAGGGCTTCGAGCCTGCCCCTGCGTTCCTGCACCAGGCCGTAGCCCATGCGGGTAAGCCCGGGATCGATGCCCAGCACCCGAAGGGGCCCGTTGTCTACCTTCACGATTTTCCCCAATCGAACAGATGTTTGGGGAATGATACCGAGCCGCCAGGACAGGTTGTGGGATTTCCGTCGCCGGGGGTGCCGGGCCGCCGGTGCCGGCTAAGCCCGGTTAGAGCCTATTGAGCTTGTCAGGCATTCAGCTCGGCCATGATCTCGTCGGAGATCTCGAAGTTCGAGTAGATCTCCTGGACGTCGTCCTCGTCGTCCAGCGCGTCCATCAACTTCAGCACCTTGTCCGCCGATTCCCGGTCCAGCGGCACCGTGGCGTTCGGTTCCATGGAGAAGCGGGCCGACTCCAGCTCGATCCCCGCTTCAGCCAGCGCGTCTTTCAGCTGCTGCAGCTCGGTGGGGGCACAGAGCACCTGCCAGTAGTCGCCGTCCTCGGCGATGTCGTCCGCCCCGGCCTCCATGGCGGCCAGCATCAGGTCGTCCTCGGTCACGCTGTTGCGGGGAATCAGAACCACGCCCTTGCGGGTGAACATCCAGGCCACCGACCCCGGGTCGCCCAGGGTGCCGCCGTTTTTGGTGAACACCCGGCGGACGTCGGCCGCTGCCCGGTTGCGGTTGTCGGTCAGCACCTCGAGTAGGACCGCCACCCCGCCGGGACCGTATCCCTCGTAGGTGAGGGTCTCGTACTTGACCCCCTCCATCTCGCCGGTTCCCCGCTTGACCGCTCGTTCGATTGTGTCGTTCGGCATGCTGATCGCCCTTGCCCTTGCGATGGCATCGGACAAAGTGGGGTTGGCGTCGGGATTCCCGCCGCCCTCGCGCGCTGCGACTTCGATGATCCGGATGGTTTTGGCAAACAGCTTGCCGCGGCGCGCGTCCTTGACCGCTTTCTGGTGTTTGGTGGTTGCCCACTTGGAATGGCCCGACACGCTCTAATCCTCCTCTGCGCAAAGGTTCTCGACGAACCAACGGTGAATCCTCGGCTCGCCGGCCAGCTCGGGATGGAAGGTCGCGGCCAGCAGGTTGTCCCGGCGCACCAGCACCGGCCGGCCTTCCCAGGTAGCCATCACGGTGGAGGTCCCTGCGTCGGTGATGATCGGGGCCCTTATGAAAATTCCCCGGACCGGGGTGTCCAGCCCGTGGACCGGAATGTCGGCCTCAAACGACTCCGCCTGCCGGCCATAGGCGTTGCGCTCAACCTGCAGGTGCCACACGCCGAGCGACGGCTCGCCGTCGGAGACCCGGTCGGCCAGGATTATCGCCCCGGCGCACGTGCCGAAGACCGGCATGCCGCCGTGCACCCGCTTCACCAGCGAGTCCCTCAGGTCGTACCGATCGACCAGCTTCAGCATCGTGGTCGACTCGCCTCCCGGGATGACCAGGGCGTCCACCTCGGCAAGGTCCAGGCACGAGCGCACCGTGCGGCCCCGATAACCCAGCGACTCCAGGACCGAAAGATGCTCCGCAAAGTCACCCTGGAGAGCAAGAACCCCGATTTTGGGGTCTACCATCCCCTGGATGCCAGCAGCTTGTCCGCCGGGACGTCCCGCAGATCCACTCCTCTCATCGGCTCCCCCAGACCCCGGGAGACCTTGGCCAAGACGTCGGGGTCGTTGAAGTAGGTGGTGGCTTCAACCACCGCCCGGGCCATCCGGGCAGGGTCTTCGCTCTTGAAGATCCCAGAGCCGACAAAGACCCCCTCGGCTCCCAATTGCACCACCAAAGCGGCGTCCGCCGGCGTCGCGACGCCGCCGGCGCAGAACAGGACAACCGGAAGGCGGCCGGTGTCGGCGACTTCCTTGACCAGGTCGAACGGGGCACCCAGGTTCTTCGCCTGGGTCATCAGCTGCTCCGCCGGCAACACGCTAAGCCGGCGAATCTCATCGGTGATCGACCGCAGGTGGCGAACCGCTTCCACCACGTTTCCGGTTCCCGCCTCGCCCTTGGAGCGGATCATCGCCGCACCTTCGCCGATTCTCCTCAGTGCCTCACCCAGGTTCGTCGCCCCGCAAACGAACGGGACCGTGAAGTTCCATTTGTCGATGTGAAAGCTTTCGTCGGCCGGCGTGAGAACCTCGGACTCGTCAATGAAGTCCACTCCGAGCGACTGCAGGATCTGTGCCTCGGCAAAGTGGCCGATGCGGGCCTTGGCCATGACCGGGATCGTGACCGCCGACATGATTTCGGTCACCTTGTTCGGGTCCGCCATCCGGGCCACCCCGCCGTCGCGGCGGATGTCCGCCGGGACGCGCTCCAGGGCCATGACTGCCGTGGCGCCCGCCTCCTCCGCAATTCTGGCTTCATCGGCGGTGGTGACGTCCATGATGACGCCGCCCTTCAACATTTCCGCCAGGCCCCGCTTCACGCGGGCAGTACCACGCTCAACCAATCAGCTCACCTCGTCTTCGTAAAACCCAATTCTAGTCCAGGATCGCGCCCCGGATCCCCCCTGCAGAAGGGGTGCAGGCGCATCCATTCTGACAGCAGCCCTGACGGGCTGCGTCCGGCCCGGGCCGACGAGGATTTTGCCCACGTTGGGGGATAACCACCCTGCAGGTTGGGGGCTAGCAGGGTAGCCGCCGGGTCCGCCGGATGAAAGCATCGGCTGCAACAACTAGTCGGTTGCCCAGTTCCCAGCCAGGGATAGCGCTGAATCCTCGGGTTACTCATGGCAAATCTGAGGTGTTGACGGGTAGCATTTGGCCACAGGGGGGCGTCCCTACGGGGCGCTGGGGAGCCCGTGTGGTCTACCATGCTAGTCAACGGAACCGCACTGCGTTGGCCCCCCTGACGGGGGGCCGGCGTGCGGATCGCCTCGGGCGGAGCAAGCTTGCTCGTCCGGATTGGGGGGTGCCATCCAAGTCACACCTGCTGACCCCGCCGCCGCTCCACTGAGCGTGCTGATCGCAGAGGATCAGTACTTGTTACGCGAGGGGACCCGGCGCCTGTTGGACGAAGCCGGCCTCAACGTCGTCGGGGTGGCCGCGGACTACGACAGCGTCATCGAGCAGACCCGCCGCCTGCGTCCCGAGGTGGTCCTCATGGACATCAGGATGCCTCCTACCCACACGATGGAGGGGATCAAGGCGGCGCACGAGATCAAAGCGGAGTTCCCGGACATCGGCGTCGTCGTGCTCAGCCAGCACGACGACGAGAGCTACGTCTGGGCTCTGTTGAAGGCAGGGGTGGCCGGCTACGGGTACCTGCACAAGGTCAGGGTGGGTGACGTGGCGCAGTTGGTGAGGGCGCTGCACGAGGTGGCTGCCGGAGGTTCGGTCCTGGACCCCCGCATCGTCGAGCGGTTGCTCGAGCTACGATCCCGCAAACCGGGCTCCGCCCTCAGCCGGCTCACGCAGGCTGAAATGGAGGTCCTGCGGCTGATGGCCGAAGGGAAAAACAACGCGCGGGTGTCCCAGGAGTTGAGCGTCTCCCTGGGAACGGTCGAAAAGCGTATTGCCGCCGTCTTCTCCAAGCTGGCGCTATCCGAGGAAGCCGAGCTCAACCGCCGGGTCGCCGCCGTGCTGATCTACCTTCGGGAGTCGGCCACCGTCCACTAGCCTGGGACGCCCGAGGCGTCGAGCGGGATCCGGGCCACTATGGAGACCCCCCGGCCGGGGCTCGCAGAGAGGATGGCCGAGCCCCCCACCGCGTTGACCCGGTCCGCCATGTTCTGAAGTCCCGATCCGGTGCGATTCTCGGCTCGGTCGAACCCGGGCCCGTCATCCGAGATCTCCAAGATCACCTCTTTGGGTTCGGCCCGCAGGCTGATGGACAGCTCGGCTTCTGGCGCGTGCTTTTGAGCGTTCGCCATGGCCTCCATTGCCACGAAGTACAGCGTTCCCTCGATGGCGGAGCTGAACCGCTTCTCCTCCAGCTCGGGAGCGACCTCGAGCCGGACCTTCATCGGCAGGCGGCTGGCCGACGTGCGCAGCGCAGCCACCACCCCCTGGTCCCCCAGCACTGTCGGGAATATGCCCCTGCCCAGGTCCTGCAGGGCAAAGGCTGCCTCCTCGGCCTCCGCGGCAAGGTGTTCGAGTATCAGCGGGTTGGGGGGCTCCTCCGACGCGGCCAGCTGCTTGATCTTCACCGCCAACACCACCAGTTGTTGCTGCATGCCGTCGTGCAGGTCGCGGGCCACCCTCTGGCGCTCCTCCTGCTGGGCTGCCAGAAGCCGCTTCGTCGCCTCCTGCAGGCGCCGGGTCTGCCCCTGAAGCTCGCCGGTCATCTTCTGGAGAGCCCCGGCCAACCTTCCAATCTCGTTGTCCCTCGGAGCCGTAAAGCTGGCAGTAAGGTCGCCCTGAGCGATGCGGGTGGCGGTGCGGGACAGGCCGATCAATGGTCGGATCAGGGTCCAGAAAAGCAGCAGTCCCATAATCAGTGCCACGGCGGTCAGCAGCAGCGTCGACATGAAGCGCACGAGTGTGAGTCTCTCGGTAAGGCTTTCAACCGGGTCCGGAACCAAGATTCCGACCGCGCCTTCGTTCAATGACGCTCCCGGGGGTCCAATCGACCCGTAGACTGCAAGCATCGGTTGGCCGTCCAGAGTAATTCGCCGGGGGGTTTGAGGGAGAGCTCCGCCGGCCGGGTCTGCCCCCGGGATTGCCCCATGGTCGAGCCTCATGCTGCTGCCCACCACCCTCGGGCCGACAACCAGGATCACCTGGCCCCTCTCGCCCAGCGTCTTGCGCAGCTCGCGGGCGGTGGAATCTGCCAGGTCGAGCCCGGCCACCAGGACCATGCCGTCCACCCCCAGAGGCGAGGCCATGACCTGCATGTAGGAATCCCGGAACGGAACGATCCTGGAACGGGACCCCGGGGCCGCGCCGGAGAGGACCGGCCCCTGCTCCAGAAACAGCCCGTTGCCGGCGACCAACCTGCCGTTTCCGTCGAAGACCCCGAGCACGCCGATGTTGAGGGCACTTTGGGTCCGGCTGAGTTGCGCCTGGAGATCGTGGGTCTGCCCGTTTAGCACCCCGCTGACGTTCAGCAGCTCCACCACGTTGCGAAGCGTCTCCCCCAGTGCGGCTTCCCGGGTCCGGTAGGCCTCAACCACCACACTAAGCCGGCTCTCGGTCAGCCGGTTGGCTTCGGCGGTCAGAGCCGACCCGGTCAGGCGTCCCTCGAAAATCGCAGTGCCGGCAGCCGCGATCAGCACCACCGACACCAGGGCCGCAAGGAACTCGGCAAGCATGGAGCTTCGGCGGCGCCTGCGTGTGGGCGCCGAACCGGAAGCCCCTTCGGCTCGCGACCTGCGCACGGCGAGGGCCATGACGCTACTGCGGGGCGGCCGGGGGAGTTCCCTCCGCCCTGGCCTGGGCGGCACCCAGAGCGGTCGCCGGATCCGCCCCGCCCCTGATCACGTCGGTAAATGCGTTGTCCCAGGCGTCGGCGGCGTCGGGGAACGCCTCGATCAACAGTGGATGGGCGGTGTCGAGCTGTCTCAGGACGACTTGCAGAGTGGGATCCTCGAAGAACGGGTCGGAGTAGACCTGCGGGCGAACAGGTAGCCGCCCCTCCTCCCGGGCGAGCCTTAGAGCGTGCTCGTCTGAAATCACGGTCCTCATCAACTCGAACGCCAGCTCCCGGTTCGTCGATCCCCTGGGCACGAACAGGCTGCTTCCTCCGGTCACGGTTCCCTCGGTCCGTCCGGTGGTCCCTTTCGGCATGAGTGCGGCGCCGTAGATGCTGCCGAGCGCTTCCTTGTCCAGCCGTGCGAGGTCCCACGAGCCGGAGGCGTGGATGGCGGCGCTTCCGGAACGAAACAGCGCAAGCGTGTCGGCCGACGAGGTGGCTCCGGCCGGTGCAAAAGCATAGCCCTGCCGAACCATCCGGGACAAAAATGCCAGGGTCTCGATGTTCTCGGTTGAGTCCAGGGTGAAACGGGGCTCCCCCGCCTCCAAGGTCACCAGTTCGCCCCCGTTCGCTCGTATCCAGCCGTAAGCGGCCCAGTAGCTGTTTGCCAGAGCGATCACCCGCCGGGAGCCATCCGGGCTGGTCAGGAGCGGTCCGTACCTCTCGAGGTCGCCAAAGGTTGTGTTGTCGCCCGGCGGTTCGACACCGGCGGCGTCGAAGGCTTCCGGCCGGTAGAAGAGCACGAGCGCATTGATATCCAGGGGGAGGCCGTACAAGCTGCCGTTCCACTCGACGTCGGCAACCGCCCCCGGAAAGAACTCCGCCCGTTCGATGCCGGCCCGCTCCCACAGGTCGTCCACCGGCTCGGCAATACCCTGCGCGCCGGCCGCGTAGGCGTGCCATTGAACCACGTCGGGCGGCTCTCCCTGATCCACCTGCGCCCGCACCGCCGCAGCCATGTTGCGTATGGGAAGGTCCTCTATCTCCACCCTCACCGAGCGGTGCCTCTTCTCAAAATCGGCTACGGCGGCCAGGAAGGCCGGACGATCGGCCCAGTCATCGGTCATCAAGATCCGCAGACGCGTGGGTGGTTGGTCGGCCGCGTCTCCGCCCCCGCCGGCGCAGGCGGCGGTCAGCAGAAAGAAGCTGAGAAGGACGGCGGGACCCTTGCACGCCCGACGCCAGAAGAGGGTTCGCGTCATTCAATCCTCGCCGACATGAGGGGCCGACTCCCTCAGCCTGCTACTTATACATGGAATGACGCCCTTGGATAAAGTTGGGCTACTCCAGTTCGAACCACACCGTGGTCGGGGGCCCTTCCCGAATGCCCCAGCGTTGCGAGAGCTTTTCCACCAGCGGCAGTCCCCAACCCCCGGCCTGGTCGAGAGGGGTGGAGCGGGGTTGGAATCGGAATCCGGGGCCCCAGTCCGCCACCTCTATCCTGACTGCTGCCCGGTCTCTGCGGATGACCACCTGCACCGAGCCGTCGGAACGCATCCCGGCATGCCGCACCGAGTTGGTAACGAGCTCGCTCACCAGCAGCGTGGCCGCTTCAAGGGTGGGCTCCGCCACCCCGGCCAGAGTTTCTCTCACCGCCCGGCGGGCCCTGCCCGGCGCCAAAGGCGTGGGCGGGAGGCGAATCTCCTTGACCGAGTCGACGGTGGGGCTGATCACAGCACAGGCTCCCGTCCCGATCCAGCCACCGCGCCGGGCGGACGTAAAGGAGCCGCATTCCCCTCGGGCTCGGTACAAATAGACGTTGACCTCATAGGTAATAGATTCCCGCCGATATCGCACTGAAACCGAGGAAATTTACTCATCACCGGCTACTGGACCGTAACGGGCCTCGCCTGGGGAACCAGATGAATGAAGGTGGTCCCGGGAGCAAATTCGATGGTCTGGCCTGAGGAATCGGTAAAGCTGGTGTTGTCGCCCAGGCTCGGCCGGCTCCACTGCCCGGTCACCGAGGTGCCTCCCCGCAGGACGATCGCTTCCCCGGATCCGGTCACGGTGGTCTCCATGGTGGGGGTTCCCGAGGCGTCCCTCACGGTGCCGGGCTGGACCTGCACCTTTTGGATTACCACGTTGGTGGCACCGACCTGCTGGCCTCCGGCGAGGTTGTGGGCGGTGTCGCCGTGGAACCGCAGGTAGGTCCCGGAGGAGGGGTCGTAGTTGTACCGGACCGACGTACGGTCGGCGAACGAGAAGGTAACGGCGTTACCGGGGGCCGGGCCGGGTTCCGCCGTCTCCCCCTCTGCCGGGCTCGGCTGCGCCGGCGGGTTCAGCACATCGGCGTTGAAGCGCAAACCGGTCTCCGGGGGACCCTGAGCTTCGCCGGCCGCCTGCAGCCCGCGCAGCGTGTTGGTCGAGGTAAGCAGGTTGTAGGGGGCGGTGCGGTCGCCGGCGCGGGTATAGGCATCGCCGTGGGAGCCGTGTTTGAGGTCGACTATCCAGGCGGCGCCGTCGATCTTGGCCAGAACCTGCTGGTTGGCGCCCGAATAGGCAAACAAGGCGGGGTTGTACTCCTGCAGGATGTCTACGTCGACGTTGCGCGAGCTGCGCACCGGGCCCACCTGATCGGCGTCGTTGCAGTGGTAAACGCTGAGGAACCGGGTGAGGCCTCCCTCTCCCAGCTCTTCGTAAACGACGTCGGCCGCCTCCAGGCCCACCTGCGGACGCGCCGGGGGCGCGTTGTCGATCTTGACCGCGAGCGCGGGACGGCCCACGTCCACTCCGTCTGCCGCTTCCACCCCGGTGAGGGGACACAAAACCGGCTCATCGGGGGATTCGCCGGCGACGGGACCGGTATCGCCGTTGTCGCCGCCGCAGGCGGCCATGAGGATCACGAGCAGCAGCAAAGAAAGCAGGCGGGTTTGCATGGCCGTGAACACTAGCACGGCTTTTGGGTTGTTGCAGCCCGGACCGCCCGCGCCGACCCGCCGGGAAACCAGGCCGTGATTCCTAGAACTGGACCTTCACCGGACCCCGGGAACCCTCGTCGATCTCGAAGTATTCCCTCTTGCCGAAGCCGAACATCCCGGCGAGCAAAACGTTCGGAAACACCTGGATCAGGTTGTTGTATCTGAGTACCACGTCGTTGTAGTACTGCCTCGCGAAAGCGATCCGGCCCTCGGTCTGCGTCAGCTCGGCCTGCAGTTGGATGAAGTTCTCGTTGGCCCGGAGCTGCGGGTACGCCTCGGCAACGGCGAACACCTGCCGAAGGGCCTGGGTGAGAAAGCCCTCCGCCTCCGCCTGCTCGGGAACGCTCTTCGCCTCGATGCCCATCGCACGGGCCCGGGTAACAGCTTCGAAGGTCTCCTTCTCGTGAGCGGCGTAGCCCTTGACGGTCTCAACCAGGTTCGGGACCAGGTCATAGCGGCGCTTCAACTCCACGTCCACGCCGCTCCACGCATTGTCGACCTTGTTCGCGGTCGTCCTCATTCGGTTGTAGAGGCCGATCGCGTAGAGGACGAGGACGCCGGCGACGGTTGCCAGGATGATTCCGGTGGTCATCGTGCGGTCTCCTCGTTAGGTGAGACGCTCATGATAGCGCCGCCCGGTAGACCTCCTGGATCTGCAGCGCCAAAACGTCCCAGTCGAGTTGCAGCGCCCGCTTGCGGCCTCGCGAGATCATCCGCGCCGCCCGGTCGGGGTCGGTGAGCACCGACAGGATCATTGCTGCGGTGGCGGTGGCGTCGCCCACCGGCGCGTGGAGCGCCGCCCCGGCTGCCGCCTCGACGTAGCCGGGCAGGTCCGAGCAGACGACGGGGACGCCGGCGGCGGCGGCCTCGGCGAGCACTATGCCGAAGGATTCGCCGGAGATACTCGGTGCGCAAAAAACGGTTGCCGCCCGGTAGATGCCCGGCAGGGCATCCTGGGAGACCGGGCCGAGAGCGGTGACCCAGGACGGAACCTGATGCCTCGAGGGCCCCACAGCCACCAGCTCAATCGGGTGGGTGGCGCGCACCCGCTCCACCGCCTCCACTGCCACGGATAACCCCTTTCGGGGCTCGGGGCGGCCCACGAACAATACGAAGGGCCGGCCGCCCGCCAGACCCTGCGCCGGAGTTGCCTCGGAAAACCGAGCCATCTCAATCCCGTTCGGGATGCTGTGGTAATCCCCGGGGAAGTAGTTCGATATCAGGGCGAGAGCCGCCTTCGACACGGCGATCCGAGCCGAGATCTTCTCCAACATCATCTCGAGGAACGGCTTGGCGGTGGCGTAGGCTTTGCTCCTTACCTGAGAAGCATGGAAGGTAGCCACCACCGGCACCTTGGCCTGATGGAGTGCCAGCATCGAAACGCTGGGGCTGAACGGCTCATGTATATGCAGCAGATCGATGCCCGAGCCCGCGAGGTGCCTGCGGATCCGGCGGTTGGCCTGGGGAGACAGACACAGCCGGGCCACGGAACCGTTGTAGGGAATCCCCAGCGTCCGGCCCGCATTGAAGATCTCCGGCTCCTTCTTGGTTGCCGGCGCCAGGATCTCCACCTCCAGCCCGGTGCGTTGCAGAGCGGCCGACAACCCCTGGATGTGGCTGCGGACGCCACCGGGAAAGGACCAGTCGTAGGGGCAGACGATGCCTACCTTCATCCCTGCGGCTCCCCTATCTGCGGCGGTTCGCCGGGCGATTCTACGGCCTGGGGGTCGGCCTGGGTTCCCCGCGGCCGCAGATGGGGTTCGTCGGACGGCCAGTTGGTGCTGAACAGGTGCCATTGCTCCGGAGCCTCGAGGATCAGCCGCTGCAGGGCGTCGGCCGTGATCTGGGCAACTGCGCTGATGTCGGCCTGCTCGTCGCCGGTGAGTTCGTAGGGAACCCGCTCGAGCTTGAGGCGAAAACCCGCACCGTGCCTGGTGACCGACCCGGCGATCAGCGGGATCCTCTTTTTGACCAGCAAAAGGGTCGGAGACGCCGGGAAGGTGGTCCGCTCGCCGAAGAACTCCACCCAGATGCCGCGCCGTCCCAGGTCCCGGTCCGACACCAGGGCCACCATCCCGCCGGCGTCGAGCACGTCGCCGAGGCGCTCCCGAACCGATCTGCCGTTGCGGGCCGGAAGCACCGTGAGTCCGTGCCGTTGCCTTATCTCGGCAAACCAGTCGAACAGGGCCTTGGGCCGCAGGACCTCGGCCACGGTCGTGAAGGCCCAACCCTTGGCGCCGACCCAGGCCACTCCCAGGTCGTAAAAACCCAGGTGGGGAGTGATCAAAAGGCCTCCGCCGCCTCGGGCGATGACCTGTTCGATCACCTCCACCGAATCCCCCACCGGCTCCACCATGCCGAGCAGCTCGTCGTGGGAATACCTGCCCAGGCGGAAGGTCTCCAGCCAGTACTCGGCGTAAGAACCGAAGGCGGCCTTCACCAGATCGTCCAGGTGGGGCCCCTCCCCCACCACCCTGGCCAGGTTGCGCTCCACCGTCCTGCGTTTGCCATGGGCCCTTTTGTAAGCCATCCGGCCGCCCCAGGCGGCTATGCGGTCGGCTAAAAGGGGCGGGGTCTTCTCCGCCAGCCAGGCTGCCGAACGGTAGGCGAAGTAAACGGCGGCCGGGCCCACACCGTCGGAGAAGGGACTGGACCTACCCATCTAGAGCACTCATGCCGCTTTAGTCTGCCGCCAGACGTGGACGAAGCGCTGAGCCACCGTGAACGCCGAGGCCACCGCCAGCACCAGCAGGGCGGGAATCAGCAGGTCCAGGATCAGTCCTGCACACACCAAGGCGATGCGTTCGGGACGCTCGGCGATTCCCACGTTGCAGGTGAATCCCAGACCCTCGGCCCGGGCCCGGACATAGGAGACCATGAGGCTGAGCACGAGGTTGACGAGCGCCAGTCCGGCGCCGAGGAACTGCGCCTGTTCGAAGTCTTGCAATCCCCCCTGGGCGCCGGCCGCGGCCGGCTGGGCGGAGGCGAAGAACCAGATAAGACCCACAAAGATCGCAGCGTCGGAAAACCGGTCCAGGGTGGAGTCCAAAAAGGCGCCCGCCTTCGAACCGGAACCGGTGGCCCGGGCAACCGCCCCGTCGAGCATGTCCAAAAGGGATCCGGCGATCAGGATCACTCCGCCCAGCAGCAGCCTTCCCCGGCCGATCAGGACGGCAGTCACCACGGTGACGAGGAAGCCGGCGACGGTGATCATGTTCGGGGTTATCCCGGCCCGGCCGACGGCTGCGCCCAGGGGGGTCACCACCCGGTGGGCTGCGGTACCGAAAATTTTCTTGAGCATAGGAGTCGCCGCTCAATATAGTCCTCGGCCTGAGCCGCGGCCGGTACCAACACCACCAAGGAAGCAATAGGATTCTTATATGAAGACCTATGATCCCGAGAAGATTCGCAATGTGGTTCTGCTGGGGCACCAGGGTTCGGGCAAGACGACCCTTGCGGAAGCACTTCTGTACGTGAGCGGCGTGACGACCCGGATGGGATCGGTCACCGAAGGCAACACCGTCTGTGACTTCGAGCCGGAGGAGATCAAAAAGACCATCTCGGTCTCGCTAGCCCTGGCCCCCTTCGAATGGAAGGGACACAAGATCAACCTGCTGGACGCGCCCGGCTACGCCGACTTCATCGGCGAGGCCCAGGCCGCGGTTCGGGTGGCCGACGCCGCGATCCTCGTGATTTCCGCAGTCGACGGCGTCCAGGTACAGCACGAAGCCCTCTGGCGAATTGCCAAGAACGCCGGCATCCCCAGGTTCGTCTTCGTGAACAAGCTGGACCGTGAGCGCGCCGACTTCCACGCGATTCTCGACCAGCTGGCCGACCGGCTGGGCCCCGGCTTCGCCCCGGTGGACCTGCCGCTGGGCGAGGAGCACGACTTTCACGGCATCGTCGACGTGCTCAGTGAGAAGGCGTTTCACTACGACGCCTCGGGAAAGGCGGTGGAGAGCGACATGTCCCCGGACCAGGAGGCGGAGTGCAAGCTCCTTCACACCCGCATCCTGGACTCGGTCGCCGAGACCGACGACGAACTGCTGGAGAAGTACCTGGGCGGCGATGAGCTGACCATGGACGAGATCACCAAGGGTCTGCACCAGGGCGTCTGCGAGAGCGCGGTCTTCCCGGTCCTGGTGGGATCTGCCACCAAGCTGGTGGGACTTGACCGGCTGGCGGACATCATCGTCGAGATGGCCCCCTCTCCACCGGAGCGCGGAGCCGCGGTGGGTGTCCGGCCCGGCACCGAAGAACCGGAGGAACGCAAGCCGGAAGTCCCTGCTCCGTTGTCGGCGTTCGTCTTCAAGACGATTTCCGACCCCTACGTGGGACGCATCAGCCTCTTCAAGGTCGTGTCCGGCAAGCTACGCGGCGACTCCAGCGTTCACAACGCGACCACCGAGGCCGACGAGCGCATCGCGCAGCTATTCGTTCTGCGGGGCAAACACCAGGAACCCGTGCCCGAGGTCGCCGCAGGAGACATAGGCGGCGTTGCCAAACTGGCGCACACCCACAGCGGCAACACCCTTACGGACAAAAGCCACCCCATCACCTACGAGGCGCTGGAGTCCCCCGACCGGGTTCTGGCCAAGGCGATCGTCCCCAAGACCAAGGGCGACGAGGACAAGCTGATGACCGCCCTTTCCCGCCTGCACGAGGAGGATCCCGCCCTGCTGGTGGAACGCAACTCCGAGACCCACCAAACCCTGATCTGGGGAACCGGCGACACCCACCTGGACGTCGCGATGGAGCGCCTCAGCCGAAAGTACGGGGTGGAGGTGGAGGAGATCCCGCTGCGGATTCCGTACCGGGAGACCGTATCCGGTCCGGGAAAAGCCATAGGCCGGCACGTGAAACAAAGCGGCGGCCACGGGCAGTATGCGGTGTGCAACCTGGAGATCGAGCCCCTGGAGCGGGGCGGCGGGTTCGAGTACGTCGACAAGATCTTCGGCGGAGCGGTTCCCTCCCAGTTCATTCCCTCGGTGGAGAAGGGCATCCAGAAAACGCTCTCCGAAGGAGCCATCGCCGGTTACCCGGTGGTGGACGTGAAAGTCACTCTGGTCGACGGCAAGTTCCATGCGGTCGACTCATCCGACATGGCGTTCCAGATCGCCGGCAGCATCGGATTTCGCGAGGCGGTGGCGAACGCCGGGGTTTCACTGCTCGAGCCGGTGATGAACCTGGAGGTCATGGTGCCCGACTCGTACCTGGGAGACATCATGGGCGACCTGAACTCCAAGCGTGGGCGCATCCAGGGCACCGAGAGCGTGGGAGGCGGCCGTCAGCTGGTCAAGGCCCAGGCGCCGATGGCCGAAATCGCCCGCTACGCCATCGACCTTCGGTCGATGACCGGCGGTCAGGGCACGTTTCGGTCCCGGTTCTCCCACTACGAGCCGGTTCCATCCCACCTGGCGGAGAAGATCATCGCCGAGGCCAAGCAGGCGAAGGAACCGAGCAAGGCACATTGAAGCCCCGCACCGTCACGCCCGGCAGGATGATCATGCGGGGGCTGGGCCGCCGGTGCCCGTTCTGCGGGCACAAAAAGATCTTCGACGGCTGGTTCAAGATGAAGGAGCGCTGCCCGGAATGCGGGCACCGGTTCAACCAGGAGGAAGGCTTTTATATCGGGGCCTACGCAATCAACTTCTCGATTACCGAGGGCCTTTTACTGCTGTGTCTGATCCCCTACATCCTGATCTCGGCGTCCAACCCCGACTCCCATCTCAACGTCTGGCCGTTCGCCCTCGCCGCACTGGCCGCGGCGATCGCCGGCCCGATCCTGTTCTACCCGTTTTCGAGAAGCCTGTGGGTGGCCCTCGACCTCACCTTGCGCGGAGGGCGGAATCTGGATCCGCCGGACGAGGCGGCTGCCGGCCGGCCGGCAGCCGCCGGCACGGAACAGGGAGCCGGCTAGGGAACCTCTATCTCCATTCCCTTGCCCCCGGCTACTCCGGGAGCACCTCTGGAGCCCGGCTGCCCGGGTTCCCCGTCGGCGCTCCGCTCATCCCTGCCCCGGCTGGAGTTCGGCTCGTTGATCACCACATCGGGAACGTGCAGGTCCTCGGAGACCTCTGAGCTCGACCGGGCCGGGGTGTTCGTCGCGGAGCCGCTGCTGCGCCTGGTGGTGGAGGTTCGCGCAGCCGAAGACCGGCCCGACGGCGGAGGGGCGACGGTGGCGGTCGACACCGGATCACCTTCGTTGAAGAAGATGGCGCCTTGCATTCCCCGATCGACATGAAGCCGGCAGTAGAAACGGAACGCCCCTTCGGCGGGAAGCTGGACTACCACCTCCGCCTCCTCCCCGGGCTTTAGCTGACGGTCCACGCCCAAAGAGTCGACGGTGAAAGTGTGGTCGGCCAGCTCACCCGCATTCTTCAAAGCCAGTCTGACGTTCGCGCCGGGAGCCACCTTGACAAAGGTCGGGTTGAAGGCGAAGTCGGTCAGCGCCATGTCGAGCTCCACGGCGGCGCCCGAGCCGGTGAGGTCGACGGTTGCCAGATGGTTGACGGTCCCCTCCAGCTCAATCGGAGGCGGGGGCGGCGAAGGCGATTCGTCGACCGTGGGGACCGGCGACGAGATCTGAACCGGAGCGGGGCTTTGGGCCACCTGCCCGGCGTTTCGAGTGCAGCCGGCCGCCGCGATACACAGCACCAGGCCGAGCACGAGCTGCCTTCTCATCCCAGGGCCTTTCGCCGGAATTCAAATTCCGTTTACGCGCCGATTCTAGTCGGCCTGTCCTGGTGAGGGATGGAAAATCGGGCGCAACCGCTCGAAGGTCTGCTCCAGGGCCTCGGGAAGGACCTTTGACTCCCCTACCACCGGCATGAAGTTGGTGTCTCCGGACCACCTGGGCACGACGTGCATGTGCAGGTGCCCGGGCACTCCGGCGCCGGCGGCCGATCCGAGGTTGGCCCCGACGTTGAACCCCTCGGGGGTCATTGCCTTCTTCAGCGCCTCTATCGACCTTACAGTGAGGGACATCACCTCGGTGAGCTCCTCCGGGGTCAACTCTTCCATCGCCCCCACGTGGCGACGGGGCGAGATCAACAGGTGGCCGGAGTTGTAGGGAAACCTGTTCATCACCACCAGGCAGAGGTGGCTGCGAAACAGCAGGAAGTTCGAAGCGAACTCGTCGGTGGATGCGTCCTCGCACAGGAAGCACCCGGGCATGTCGCCGGAGCGCAGGTACTCCATGCGTTGACGGAAAAGCCGCTCCACGCTCAGTCCCGCTGGCCGGTGGGAGCCCCGAATGCCAAGGTCAGACCGGAACCCGGCGCTCGGCGACCTCTTCGAGGATCTGGGCCGTGAAGTCGTCCAGCGGCACTCCCCGCTTCTCGGTGCCGCCCCGGGGCTTGACCGACAGGGTGCGGGCCTCGGCTTCTTTGTCGCCGACCACCAGCATGTAGGGAACCTTCGAAACCTGCGCCTTGCGCACCCGGTTGCCCAGCGACTGGTCCGAGGCATCGACGGTGACTCGGATCCCCGTGCTGCGCAGGTGCTCGGCCACCTGGCCGGCGTAGTCGTAGTGGCGGTCGGATATCGGCACCACCGTCACCTGGTCGGCAGCCAGCCAAGTGGGGAAAGCGCCTCCGTAGTGCTCGAGCAGGATGGCGAAGAACCGCTCGATCGAGCCGAACAGAGCCCGGTGGATCATGAAGGGGCGGTGGCGCCCGCCGTCCTCGCCCACGAATTCCAGGTCGAAGCGCTGTGGAAACTGAAAGTCCACCTGAAGCGTGGACAGCTGCCACCGGCGGTTCAGCGCGTCCTTGATGTGAACGTCGATCTTCGGCGCATAGAAGGCGCCTTCCCCCTCGGCCATCTCGAACGGGATACCGGCGGATACCAGCGCCTTGCGCAGCGCCTCGGTGGCCTGGTCCCACTCCTCCGGCTTGCCGACGTACTTGTCGGGCCGGGTGGCCAGCTCGGCTTCGAACTCGGTGATGCCGAACGCCCTCAGGACCTTCAGGACGAACTGCAGGAGGCTGGCCAGCTCGGCCTCCAGCTGCTCTGGCATGCAGAAGATATGGGCGTCGTCCTGGGTGAAGCCTCTGACCCGGGTGAGTCCGTGCAGGACGCCGGACCGCTCGAAGCGGTAGACGGTGCCGAACTCGAACAATCGCAGCGGCAGTTCCCGGTAGGAGCGGGTGCGCGACCCATAGATCAGCATGTGCATGGGGCAGTTCATCGGCTTCGGGTAGTAGGTGGCCCCCTCCATTTCCATCGGCGGGTACATGCCTTCCCGGTACCAGTCCAGGTGGCCGGACTTTGCAAACAAAGTGTCTTTGGCAAGGTGCGGGGTCACCACGAACTCGTAGCCGGCGGCCTCGTGCTCGGCCCGGGAGTAGTCCTCCATGATCTTGCGGATCAGGCCGCCTTTCGGGTGGAAGACCGCCAGGCCTCCGCCGATCTCGGGCGGGAAGCTGAACAGGTCCATCTCCGGTCCCAACTTGCGGTGATCCCGCTTTTGCGCTTCCTCCAGCCGCCACAGGTACTGCTCCAGTGCCTTCGGCGACTCCCACGCAGTGCCGTAGATGCGCTGGAGCATCGGCCGATGTTCGTCGCCTCTCCAGTAGGCAGCCGAGCTGCGGGTCAGCTTGAACGAGCGGATGCGCCCGGTCGAGGGAACGTGGGGGCCCCGGCACAGGTCGACGAACTTGTCGCCGTTGCGGTAGAGGGAGACCCTGTCCCCGATGACCCCTTGCTCGGATGCCTCCGGGTCCATCTCGCTGATCCACTCGGACTTGTAAGGCTGGTCCGCAAACAGTTCTGCCGCCTCGCTCAGCGAGACCTCTTCCCGGGTGAAGGGCTGGTCTTCTTTTACGATCTCGGCCATCCGGGCTTCGATCTTCTCCAGGTCCTCGGGGGTGAACGGACGGCCGATGTCGAAGTCGTAATAGAACCCGTCCTCTATCGGAGGACCGCCGGCGTACTTTGCGTCCGGCCACAGCGAGAGGACCGCCTGGGCGAGCACGTGGGCCGTGGAATGGCGAAGGATCTGGCGGCCGAGGTCATCCTTTTGCAAGAGAACCAGGGCATCCCCCTCCGGAGGCCGCGCCAGGTCAACCTGCGTTCCATCTGGCAGCATGTAAGCAACCGCGTCTTTACGTCTCGGATCACTCATATAAGGCCATTATCCATGTCCCCCGAACTCCTCTACCTTCTGCGCCGCCAGATCCGGACATCCGGACCGATGAGGTTCGACGAGTTCATGAACCTGGTTTTGTACAGCGATCCCCACGGCTACTACCGCAGCCACGTGCCCGGAGCCGACTCCGACTACCGAACCTCGCCCTCGCTCACCCCGTGGTTCGGGCGGTTGGTCTACAAGCACCTGGTGACGACCTGGGAGGCACTCGGAAGCCCCGAGACGTTCACGGTGGCCGAGGCGGGAGCAGGCAACGGCGACCTGGCGGCATCGGCGGTCGCCGAGGCAGACGGCGCATTCTCAGAAGCGCTGCACTGGGTGTTCGTGGACCCGGTAGACACGGTGGCCGGCCTCCAAAAATCCCGGTTCGGCTCTGCGAGCCGGTTCGCATGGGCGCAGGACCTGAGCGAGCTGTCCGGCATCACGGGCGTCGTGCTGGCAAACGAGGTGCTGGACAACTTCCCGTTCCGCATCTTCGAGGTCCGCTCCCACGGGCCGGTGGAGGTGCGTGTCGACACCGTCCGCCACCACCTGGCGGAAGTGCCGTTTCCGGTCGGCGAGGAGGTGGAGGCGCTGATCGCGCCGGCGCTTGACCATCTGGAGGAGGGGGATCGATTCGAGCTTCGCACCAACGTGGATCGCTGGGTGGTTCAGGCGGCCAAAGTGCTGGACCGGGGACACTTGCTGGTCGTGGACTACGGGGACCTCGAGCCCGATATCTGGACCCGCCGCCCATCGGGATCGATGGTCACCTACAAGCGCGGGGAGTTGGGCTTCGACCCGCTCCAGGAAGTCGGCGATGCCGACATCACCGCCCACGTGAACTTCTCCTCCCTGACCCGGGCGGCGCAGGACGCCGGCCTGAAGCCGGGCCCCCTGCAAACCCAGCGGGACTGGTTGCAGACCCTGGGCATCAAAGACGTGGTTGCGGAGTATCGCCGGCTGGAGTCCAAGGCGCAGGCCGAGGCCCGGCACGGCGACTACCTAAGCCTGATGTCTGAGCGCTCAAGGGTGGAAATGCTCGCCGGCCGGGGAGGACTGGGCGACTACCTGGTCTTCACCGCGGAGCGCTGAGACCGGGCCTGGATGGCCTCCAGAACCCCTTCGGCGATTCTGCGCGGCCGTTCCCCGATGCCGAATACGTGAGCCGGGTCACCCCGGGGGTCCACCTCGATCACCTTGGCTCCCTGCACCACCGGAACAGAATCGTGAACCAGCCCCCGCAAAATCCCGCCCAGCGGAGCCGTCAGCAGCAGGTCCTCCATCCAGGCGACCAGCTCGCCCGGCTCCACCCGGTCGGCGATCTTGCGGTCGGTGTGGAAGACGCCCTCTACCGGAGCGTAAACGAAGCGCTCCCGGGAGAACCCGCCGTACTCACGCGGCTCGCCCTCCAGCTCTTTGGTCCTGCCGGAGGTGATCACTTTGCCCAGGTCGTCGCCCCATTGGGTCTCGACCACCACCGATGCGGTCTCCCCTGCTTCCAGGTTCGGGCCCAGGCCTACGGTGAAGGGCGCCAGCGAGGTCTGGCGCTCGGGCTCGCCGTGCTTGCGCATCCGGGCGTCCACCAGCACCGACGGGTCCAAATAGGACAGCATCTCGAACAGGTTCCCGAGGTAGACGGGGATCTCCCTACCGGCCTGCAGCGCCTTGGCGAACTTGTTGGGGTTTTCGTAGCGGGTTGCCGTCACGCCCTCCAGCACCGCCGAGCCGTCGAATGCGGCATCGGCAAACGACATGCCTCTTCGGGGGGCGGCGGGAAGCGGGTCGTCGTGAATCCAGACTTTGTGGCCGGCTTGGAACAGCCGGTGCGCAATCGCGGAACCGACGTCGCCGATACCCCGAACCGCCACTACCAGGCTGGAAATCCCCATAGTCCAGTCCCGGAACCCGAAAGGCCGGCCCCCGAGGGGAGCCGGCCTTTCGAAAACCGTTAGATCCTCACGCCGACGTTGCGTCCGCGGAAGCGGCCTTGGCGGGCAGGAACTCCTCGATCGCGTTGCGGATCGCGCTTGCCGGCCGGGCGCCGACCACACGGGCTGCCTCATTACCGTCTGCGAAGAGGACCAGCGACGGGATTGACATGATGCCGTAGTTGCCGGTAACCCGGGGGTTCTCGTCGATGTTGAGCTTGACGACCTTCATCCGGCCCTCCAGCTCGACTGCAAGCTTTTCGACCTCACCGGCTACCACACGGCAAGGGCCACACCACTCGGCCCAGAAATCGACCAGTACGGGGGTGTCGGAGTCCAGCACGTTCTCCTGAAAATCGCCGTCGGTTACTGCTTTAAGATTTCCCATGTCCTGGATAGGCCACTGCGCTCATCCCGGGCCCGTCTGAGCCCTTTTTTCTTCAGGATGGCCGGAGACCTTCCTCCTCTCTGTCGTACCTAGAAACGAAGCGACTCATCATTTATTCCCCTGACGGGTGCGCCTTGCGGCTGACTCAACTATATGCACGGTAGCAATGCTAATTAAACCCTTACTCGCTCTTGACGGCGTGTCCCCCGAACTCCCGCCTGAGGGCCGCAATGACCTTCATGGAGAACGAATCCTCCTGCTGGGAGACGAACCGCGCCCACAGAGCAGCCGAGATGGCCGGAGCAGCGACGCCGGTGTTTACCGCCTCGAGCACGGTCCAGCGTCCTTCCCCGGAGTCCTCGGCGTAGCCCTTCAGCTGGGTTAGGTCGGGATCTTTCTCGAACGCGGATGCCGCAAGGTCCAGGAGCCAGGAGCGCACGACCGACCCCTGCCTCCATACCTGGGCTACCTGGTGGAGGTCCAGGTCATACTCCTGCGAGGCCCGCATGATCTCGAAGCCTTCGGCGAAGCTCTGCATCATGCCGTACTCGATGCCGTTGTGGACCATCTTCACGAAGTGGCCGGATCCCGCCGGACCCACGTGGGCATACCCGTTGGGGGGGGCCAGGGTCACACAAAGCGGCTCGATGATCTTGAAGGCCTCCGGCGAGGTCCCAACCATCAGCGAATAGCCCTCGGTCAACCCCCAGACGCCTCCGGACGTGCCGCAATCGGCCCAATGGATTCCCTGAGCCTCGACCTCGGAAGCCCTGCGGATGGTGTCGCGGAAGTTGGAGTTCCCGCCGTCGATGAGCACGTCCCCCGGCTCCAGCAGCTTCATCATCTCGTCGATGTTCACCTGCGTGACCTTGCCGGCGGGCACCATCAGCCAGACGACCCTGGGGGTCGGCAGTTGGCGGACCAGGTCCGCCAGGTCCTTCGCCTGCTGGGTGTTGGAGCGGGAATAACCGATGACTTCGTGGCCGTCGCGTTTCAGCCGCTCCACCATGTTGCCGCCCATCCTGCCCAGTCCGACCATTCCGATTTTCATGACATCACCTCACGCAGTTGCTCCAGGGTGACCCTGGCAACACGGCGGCCGGCGTCCTTGAGGCTTCGATAGTCCCCAAGCGCCTGCGCCCTGATCAGGTCACCGAACGAGTACGGTGCATCGGGTATGGGCAGGTCCTCGCCCATGTCGGCATCTATCACCTGGATAAACACCCCCGTATTGGGTCCACCCTTGTGAAGCTGTCCGGTTGAGTGCAGGTAGCGGGGACCAAAGCCGACCGTGGTCGCCACCCGGTGGTCGTCGCGAAACTTCAGACGAACCGCCTGAAGCTCCCGTTCGGTCTCCTCGGTCCGGTCCAGGTACGCCAGGATTGCGACGTAGTCCCCCGGCTTGATCGATTCCACCAGCGGCTTCAGGTCGTCAAGCCCGGGATCCTCGAAGGCCCCCGAGTCCAGGATCGCCTTCGTCGCCTCCTTGGCCTGCGCCACGTTCGGCTGGTCGAACGGATTGATGCCCAGGATGTAGCCGGCGACCGCGACGGCAAACTCCCACCTGAAGAACTCGCCGCCGAGATCGGTCGGACGCGTGTAGTCGATCTTGACCACGGGGTGTCCGGCCGCCGCCAGCGCATCCAGGCCGGGGGCGTCGCCCAACGAGATGAACAGCCGGTCTCTTCCGTAGTGCTCGGGCGATGCCAGATCCTCCCCCACCACCGGCAGGATCCCCCGGCCTTGCTTGCCCGTCGACTCGGCGATCAACTGCTCAATCCAGTCACCGAGGCTGCGGATCTCCTCGGGGAGGACGACGGTTACCTTGTCGACTCCCTGAGTTGCGGCGACCCCCTGGGTGATGCCCAGCCAGGCTCCCGGGTTCTGCTCGACCGGCACGCAGTGGTGGGACGCACAGGCCATCTCCTCGGCGTCGTCGAGAATGGCATACAGGTCTACTCCCGCCAGTGCCGCCGGCACCAGGCCGAACAAGGACAGCGCCGAGTACCTGCCGCCGATGTCCGGCGGGTTGATGAACACCTTGCGGAATCCCATCAGGTTTGCCAGGCGAGCCAGCCGGGTGCCGGGGTCGGTGATGGCGACGAACTGCTGGGGGTTGCCCACCAGGTTGAAGAAATAGCCGAAGTGCGAGATCGACTCCACCGTCGTCCCCGATTTGCTGGCAACTATGAACATCGTCTTGTCGAGCGGCAGGGAGTCCCGGACCCGGGCGACGGTGCGCGGATGGGTCGAGTCCAGAATCACCAGTTCCATCCCGTGGTCCTGGAGGGCAAACGAGTTACGGAACACCTCGGAGACCAGCGACGACCCGCCCATACCCAGCACCACTGCGTGGGTCATGCCTTCCCCCCACGCCTGCTTGGCGAACTCCTCCAGGTCGGGAACCCGCTCCAGCATGGTGTCGGCGACGGTCAGCCACCCCAGGCGATCGGTGATTTCGGTGGGGTCGTCCTTCCACAACGTGTGGTCCTTGCGCCAGATCCTCCCGATAGCGTCGTTGTCGCTCAGTTCCCGGACCATGGTGTGGACCAGAGGCGACAGCTTGCCGTCCAGCAGGGTCTGCCAGCGGACGCGCCCGGCGCACACCCGCTCGATCTTTTGCTCAAGTGTGCTGAGCAGGGAGGTGAAGTCCTTCTCGAAGGCCTCTATTCCCTCCTTCTCCAGGTCGGCGCCGATCTCCTTCAGATCGATACCCAGGTCCGCGAGGGCAGCCAGGGTGGCGTGAGCCTGCTCGACACCGTCGGTCAACGAGTCCGCCTTCACGTTGCCGTGGTCGAGGAACGCGTCCATCGTCTGCTGGGGCATGGTGTTGACGGTGTCGGGACCGATCAGTTCGTCGACGTACAGGGTGTCGGGGTAGTCCGGGTTCTTGGTGCCGGTGGACGCCCAGAGGGGGCGCTGCACCCGGGCGCCGGCGGCCGCCAGCTTCTCCCAGCGGGGGCCGGAGAACATCTCCTGAAACCGCTGGTACGCCACCTTGGCGTTGGCGATGGCAACCTTGCCCCGCAGCGGGGACCGGTCCGGCAGTCGAGCGTCCACCGCGGTGTCTACCCGGGAGATGAAAAAGGATGCCACCGAGGCCACCGAGTCGATGGGCAGACCGGCGGCTCTGCGCAGCTCGAGGCCGTTGATGTAGGCCTCGGCGACCTTGATGTAGGACTCCACCGAGAACAACAACGTGATGTTCACGTTGACCCCGGCCGCCGTCAATTCCTCCACTGCGTGAACCCCGGCGGCGGTGCCCGGCACCTTGATCATCACGTTCGGACGGTCGATGCGAGCAAACAGCTCCTTGGCCTTGGAGATACTTACCTCGGTGTCGTGGGCCAGCGACGACTCCAGCTCGAAAGACACGTAGCCGTCCTGATGGTTCGTCTTCTCGTACACCCCGGCAAATACCGAGGCTGCGTCCTGGATGTCCTGCAGGGCAAGCTCGTAGAACACATCGGTCGGGTCCCGCTCCTCTTGCGAGATCTCGGCGATCGCCTCGTCGTAATCGGTCGATCCGCCTATCGCCTTCTTGAAGATGCTCGGGTTGGAGGTCACCCCGGTGAGGTCCCACTCATCGATCATGCGGGTCAGCTCGCCGGCCTCGATGAGGCCCCGGCGAAGAAAGTCCAACCAGATGGCCGTTCCTGCTTGGTGAAGCTGTTGCAGTCGATTCATGAAAACCTCCATAAGAGCAGCTGCCCAAGCGAACAGAATGCGGCGCCTGACGCCCGCCGAAACGTTTGTCTCACGCCGAATCCGGGCGGTGACCGAGGGCTGGGGAAAACGCCTCACCTCGACAGGGGCGTTGTAACCAGCCTATGGGAAAAGTTTGCGTTGGTACGTGAACGTTGTCCCTGACAGACTCTTACCCATGAATCTGCTTCCCCAAGACGTCGAGACGTATATTCGCGGCCTGACCGACCGGTTCGACGACCCGGTTTTGCAGGAAATGGAGCGGCTGGCCGAACAAAAGAAGTTCCCGATAGTCGGCCGGGTGGTCGGGGTGGCGCTCGAGATGGCGGCCCGGTCCGTCGGAGCCAAGCGGGTCTTCGAGCTGGGATCCGGCTTTGGGTTCTCGGCCTACTGGTTCTCCCGGGCGGTGGGCCCGGACGGCGAAGTGACTCTCACCGACGGGGATCCGGCGAACGCCGGGCTGGCCCGGGACTTTCTCGGTCGAGCCGGGCTGGCATCCCGCTGCCGGTTCGTGACCGGTGACGCCGTGAGCTCCCTGAACTCTGCCGAGGGCCAGTTCGACGTCATCTACTGCGACATCGACAAGCAAGGATACCCGGCGGCCTTTGCAGCGGCGGCCGAGCGCCTGCGGATCGGCGGCCTCTACCTGTGCGACAACGTCCTGTGGTCCGGCAAGGTGGCCGATCCCAGCAACAACGAGGCGGACACCGAGGCCATCCGGGCGCACAACGGGGCCGTGTACGGGGATCGGCGCTTTTTGACCACGATCAACCCGACCCGGGACGGAGTCATCGCGGCGTTGAGAATCGCCTAGCCCGGCGGCCCTATAATCCTTGGGTGGCCCAAGGGGCCATCTAAATCCCGGGCGCGTAGCTCAGCGGGAGAGCGCTGCCTTCACACGGCAGAGGTCACAGGTTCGAAACCTGTCGTGCCCACGCACAAATCGGCCGTTTTAGGGCCTTCCGGAACCGGCTTGGTCCGTCTCTTGCGGTGAAGCCTCGAAAAGGAATTTTCAGTTTCTTTCTGTTGCTCTAGGCTTTTTCGCCCTTGAAGAGTGCGGCCGCAGCACCAAAGAGCGTCGAGACCTCACCATTCAGCAAGAGCGCAATTTGCGAGGATCGTCAAATCCTTTGTTAGCAGTGGGCTGTTGGCTCCGATGGCATCTCCCACGATCAGCCGGTCGAACGGGTCTCTTGTCCAATCGAGCGGGATGGCCGCAGCTACCGCGGAGGCCAGGCTCTGGGCTGAATGCTGGAGGCCGATGCGTTCCTTCAAGTCGGAGACTATCGCCGTGCCCGGCACCCGCAGTCTTCCCACCTCGAACAGATAGGTCAACTCCAGATCCACGATGGGGGTGATGACCAGATCCTCTTCGGCCAGACGTTCGGCCGCCCTTGCCGAAAAGCGCTCCAACTCCCCGGCGAAGAGCCAGACCACGACATGAGTATCGAGTCGAATCAGGGTTTCCACTCCGAGGACCAATCCAGGTGGACTAGATCCTCCGGATCTCCGACCACCACATCCGGTCGGCGGACCAGCTTACTCAGCTTTCCGGGAACGTCCGGAGCGACGATCAGGAGCCTTCGCCCCTTCCGGTCAACCTCCAGAGGAGTGCCGGTAGCCAAGACCTCATCGAGCAAGCGGTAGATGTTCTCGCGGAGCTTGGAAACGGAAATGCCCATGCAGAAAGATTATCAAAGTCGTACGTCTAACGTCAGACACTACGTCCGTACGCTACGAATGTGGTTGACAATATGGAGACCTACCCTGATTAACACCCTCTTCGTCGGGCTTCTGGGCAACCGAAATCGAGCGGATGCGTTCTGATGAGGACCTCAGTGCCCGTGCTCGCAAGTTGCTCGAACGTGACAAAGAGTTGCTGACCGCCTCGCAGAGTGACCCGATATCTCAGACTGCTGAGCATCGACGGCTGGCACTAAGCAGGTAACCGGAGGCGAGGCGGCAGTCCCACCGGAGCGTCGCCCTTGTACTTGTGCTGCGACTGAGTGATCGCTTTCTGCTTCCCCCTGGTGGTCGCCAACCTGCCCCCGCACGGGTGGCGCTATCGTTAGCTCCTGGCCCGGGCCCCCCGCTACGCAGCGTCCGCCCGATGCTGGTTCTGGGTATGGCACAGTCCGCCGGTTCGGACGCCTGAGCTAAGGCCACCAGCGTCTCCGGCCTGAGCGACGACTCAGTAACTGGCGGGCCTCCGGGACTCGGGAAGCATCGAGCAGGACGCCGACATCGTCCTGTTCATCTACCGGGACGAGGTCTACAACCCCGACTCCCCGCAGAAGGGGATCGCCGAGATCATCGTCGCCAAGCACCGCAGCGGGCCCATCGGAAAGATCGACCTGGCCTTCCTGCAGCACCACACCAAGTTCGCCAACCTGGCCCGGAGCCTGTAGCCCTCAGCACTCGACGGTCCCGTCCCGGCCGTCCAGCAAGTCATCACACCGGCCGAGGAAGCCAAGTGCGTCGCCTCGTAAGGACTCGAGTTTGCTGTAGTCGCGGCCCGCGTGCTCGGGTGCAGGCGACCTGAGCAGGCAGCTTTCTCCAAGTATGTCGGGAGTGTGCTGTACCGCTGGATGGTTTTGGGAAATGCGCCGGTTCGGACGCTACACTAGTCAGATGAACGCTGAGCGCAGTCGGCCTGTCACAAGTTTTTCGGGCCGGTCGCCGCATAATAGCCTCGCTTCCGCATACTTTCGGCACGTTATGAACCACTGGCTTGTAATCAAGACCCCGCGAATCAGTAGTTATACGGAATGATTGAGGAGTCCAGTCTCGAAGAAAAGACTCGGTTCGCCGCTCAGCTGCGCGGAGAAACTGACGAGGAAGTCGAGGAACGATTCTGGGCTCTTAGTCACCTGCAGTGGAATAGACCTCAAGACGCTGCCCTAATCAAGTACTTGAAAGACGAGCTCGTCCACAACTTCATTAAGGAGACAGGACTGGGATCGGATCGATCTCCTGTTGTCCGTCGTCACATACATATTGGCGAAGGTGAGGATCAGTATGGCGAGTACGTCTGCGCAACCTTTTCGTTCACCGGCAACACTTACTTTTTCTATGAAGACTCGTCCGACCGGGCATCCCTTGACGAGTGGATAAATCAGACAGCATGGACAATGTCTCGTGATTACCAGACCGAGCGGAACAATTACGGATTCACGGAGCTAGAAGACGGAGGAGGCTGGTGATCAAATTCATCCGTATAACTGGCGCCTGCAACCGACCGCCGGCTTCGCGGGCGGCGGCTGAGGCGCCGCTCCGTTATGCGGAAGGATGAAGTGTACGTAGTTCAGCATGAGTACGTGCTGGATGATTGCGACGAAGGCAAGTTCATCGGTGTCTACTCAACGCGAGTGCTGGCGGAGCAAGCCGTGGAACGAAGCCGCCAGCTTCCGGGTTTTCGTGATCATCCGGATGACTTCTTTATCGACGCCTATCAGCTGAATGAGGATCATTGGACAAGCGGGTTTGTGACCGACCGCCCCGGAAATTGATGACAAACTCGCGGTTCCGCATAACAGGCCGGTGCAACCGACCGCCGGCTTCGCAGGCGGCGGCTGACCGGCCATTCAGTTATGCCGATCGATTCAAAACGGAGATCGAGGCCAGGATTGATCACTGACTCCAGTCACGGTTCGGTGACCAGGAGAATTATCGACTCGGTGCCTTGGGTGGTCTTGATCCTCGCCGGGCTGGTCA
>Ga0247713_1000224_pt1 | contig 40151 bp, 40 predicted proteins | sample 21E_NmetaG_FD_189936 | JGI IMG/M metagenome (GOLD analysis project Ga0247713, IMG submission 189936) | Soil microbial communities from hillslope of Landscape Evolution Observatory, University of Arizona, Oracle, AZ, United States - 2-1-E_N | ecosystem: Engineered > Artificial ecosystem >...
TGCTCCGCGAGGCCAGGACGTGTGCCCGGCGAACGCGTGCCGCTCGATGGTTCGGGTGTGGAAAGACGGGCCCTTCACCGTCGTGCAGTACGTGCTGTTGCCCGGCGTCCGGGTGATCTGAAGCTCGCCGGCAAACGCAAATCGCGTCTCTCGCCGCGGAGCGATGAGTTTCTGTCGCACGCGCCGTCTAACGTATGTGTGACGAGTTCGTCGGCGGCACCGGCGGAGAGAGGAGACAACAATGGGGCGACCGGTAGTTCATTTCGAAGTGATCGGGACCGACGCACAAAAGTTGCAGAGCTTCTACTCCGAACTGTTCGGATGGGAGATCGATGCGAACAACCCGATGAGCTACGGCGTGGTGTCGCGCGAGGGCAATCTGTCTCCCGAGGGCATCGGAATCGGCGGAGGTATCGGCACCGGACCGCCGGGCTATTCCGGACATGTCACCTTCTACATCGGGGTCCCCGACGTGGAAGCGGGGCTGGCCGACGCGGAAAGGCTCGGCGGAACCCGAATGATGGGACCGGATGAGGTGATGCAAGCTCGTGATCGGTCTGTTCACCGATCCGGAGGGACATGTCATCGGCCTCGTCAATTCGGCGACGTAAGCATCGAAACGCTGGTGCTCGAATATGACCCCGCAACGTGAAGAGAGGGTGAGCGCGTGACCTACATGATTCGGACAACAGGATTGGTCAAGCGGTACGGCAACGTCGTGGCGCTCGACGGCCTCGATCTGATGGTCCCCCAGGGGAGGGTTCTCGCGCTGCTCGGGCCGAACGGAGCCGGAAAGACGACCGCCGTCCGAATTCTCACCACCCTGCTGGAGCCGGATGAGGGTTCGGTCGAGGTAGCCGGCCTCGACGTTCGACGAGAGCCCGGCAAAGTTCGCGAGCGCATCGGGCTGTCCGGCCAGAACGCCGCCATCGACGAACATCTGACCGGGTTCGAAAACCTCGACATGGTGGGGCGGCTCTACCACCTGGGGCGGGCGGCTTCTCGTGCGCGTGCTCGCGACCTGCTCGACCAATTCGACCTGGCGGAGGCTGCGGACCGCCCGACGAAGACCTATTCCGGAGGGATGAGGCGCCGCCTCGATTTGGCTGCTGCGTTGGTGGCCGAGCCCAACGTCCTGTTCCTCGACGAGCCCACCACCGGTCTCGACCCGAGAAGCCGAATCCAGCTGTGGGAGGCGATTCAAGATCTGGTGCGAGGCGGATCCACCGTTCTCCTGACGACCCAGTACATGGACGAAGCCGACCGCCTTGCAGACGATGTGGTCGTCATCGACAGGGGACGGATGATCGCTCACGGCACGTCGGAGGAGTTGAAGCGCCAAATCGGTGGCGAACGGGTCGAGATGATACTTGCCGACATCGCGGACATCGCGGCTGCCACCGCTGTTCTCGACGCCTTCTCGGTAGATGAGGTCCAGGTGGAGGAGCAGACGCGACGGATCACCACCGGGGTTGCCGGCGGCGCCGACGACTTGAGACAAGTCCTTCAGCGACTGGCCGACGCGGGTGTGGCCGTGGTCGATGTCGGGCTCCGCCGTCCGACCCTCGACGACGTGTTTTTGTCGCTTACCGGCCACGTGGCGGAAGAGGTGGCGGAGCCTGACGGTGACGGTCGCGCCGAGGCGATCGCGGCGCCCGCCGTTCGAGAAGAGGAGGCAGTTCGATGACTCAGCTCGCCGTGGCGTTGGCAGACGGCGCGATCGTTGCGAAGCGCAACCTCATCAAGATCAAACGGGTTCCGGAGATCCTTATCTGGACGTTGATGTCGCCGATCATGTTCGTGGTGTTGTTCGCGTACGTGTTCGGCAGCAACATCGAAATTCCGGGAACCAGCTACCGCGAATACCTCATGGGCGGCATCTTTGCTCAGACCGTGATCTTTGGTTCCACCTTCACCGGCGCCGGTCTCGCAGAGGACATGACCAAGGGAATCATCGACCGCTTCCGGTCCCTGCCGATGGCCCAATCCGCGGTGCTGGTCGGCCGGACGGGCAGCGACATTCTCTACAACTCCACGTCGATCACGGTCATGTCGTTGACCGGGTTGCTCGTCGGGTGGCGCATCCGAACCGGCTTGATCGACGCGGTCGGCGGTTTCTTCTTGCTGCTGCTGTTTGCCTATGCGGTGTCTTGGATCATGGCCTACGTCGGGCTGAAGGTATCGAGCGTGGAGGTCGTCCAGAATGCATCGTTTATGTTCATCATGCCGGCAACGTTCATCTCGAACGCGTTCGTGCGTGCGGACTTGCTCCCCGGTCCCCTGCAGACGTTCGCGGAATGGAATCCGGTATCCGCGGTTGCTCAAGCGGTGCGGGAGGCGTTCGGCAACACCGGTGACCTCCCCGTCCCCGACACGTGGTCGCTGCAACACCCGTTCGTCTACTCGGTGATCTGGGTTGCCATCATCCTCGCGATCTTCGTCCCCCTCTCGGTTCGGCAGTTCAACAAGGCGGCCGTCCGCTAACGCGGACGGCCGGTTTTCGGGTCTGGGATCAGGCCAAAGCATCGAGGAGGGCGGTGATTGGTCCTTTGAGGCCGAACCGTTCGGCCGCGGCGGTGATCTCGGTTCGTGGCAGAGCGCGCGGGCGCGACAAATCGACCGGCGCGAGTGGGAGGTCGGTGGCGATCGTGACGACCTTTGCTGCTCGTCTGACGTAGTCGGCCTCGCGCCGGACCTTCGCCAGTGACGGGTTGTGATGGTCGCTCTGCGCCTTCTGCAGAATGGTGTCGAGGTCGCCGTAACGAGCAACGAGTGAGGCCGCGAGTTTCTCGCCGATGCCCTTCACGCCCGGCAGACCATCGGAGGGATCTCCCCTCAGAACGGCGAAATCACGGTAGGCGCGTCCCGGGATGCCGTAGCGGCTGCGGATGTATGCCTCGTCGACGACGTCCACCCGGCTGACTCCGCGGATCGGAAAGAGAACGGACACGTCGGGATCGTGCACTAGCTGAAACAGATCTCGATCGCCGGAGAAGATGATGGTGCGCCCCGGTGAGTGCCGCGCCAGCGTGCCGATGACATCTTCGGCCTCGTGTTCGGGATGGCCGACCACGGCGAGATCACACATCTCGAGGACCCCGTAAATGATCGGTACTTGTGATGCGAGGCGTTCTTCGGCTGCTTCTTGTGCGCTTCCGGGGGCCGCCCGCGTACGCTTGTACGACTCGACCAACTCGACTCGCCAGGTTGGTCGCCAACTCACATCGGCAGCACAGGCAATGTAATCGGGGTTGTGTTCGTGCACCAGGCGCGCCAGCATCCGAAAGAACCCGTGCGCGGCATTGATCGGCGCGCCGTCGGGCGTGCGAACGTCGTCGGGTGTCGAAAAGAGCGCGCGGTAAAAGAGGCTCGGGGCGTCTATAAGCAGCGTTATCGAGTCGTCCATTCATTCACCCTATGGGCGCGCGTCACTTCGTCGTGTTTCGGCCGCGCCTTCCGCGCGATGAGTTTCGGCGGCCGAAGCAGTCTCATTAATAAAGGCGCGAAAGGAGATCCGGGTTTGTGCGCTTCCGAGGAGACGCCGAATCCACCGGAGCATTCCCCGCGTTCGCCGAATGTTGGCGGCACGCCAGTCTTCGTAATCGGCGGTCGCATCACCCCCGCCGACATTCCCGCTCTGTGTCTTCGTGCGGAGGCCGTTCTCGCCGCCGGCGATTTGGATCCCCTCGTTTGCGACGTGGCCACCCTCGCCCATGCCGACGCCGTGGCGGTTGATGCCTTAGCGCGGTTGCAGCTCCTGGCTCGGCGCCACCGGTGCAACATCGATCTGCTCGGCGTCAGCCGTCAATTGAAGGATTTGCTGGCCCTGATGGGATTGTGCGACGTGCTGGTCTGCCGGGAGCGGCTACCGCTCGAGGCGAGATGGGAGCCGGAACAGCGGGAACAGGCGCGCCGTGTCGAGGAAGAAGGTGATTCCGGCAATGCGACCGGCTGAGATTTCGAGGACTTGGAGCGCCCACGGCTCGTAGCCTCCACCCGGTGCGGGTTTGTACTGTGCGAACGCCGGCACGCCGTTTGCGACCGTTGGGAGCAAATGCGATCCGCGGCATCCAATGCCGATCCCGAGGCAGAAGCGGCGGATGTCGGCGTGCGTCTGCAGCCACAGCTCGTAAGGCGGCATCGACCACGACGCATCCTCGTGGAGCAGGGAAGTGAGCGAGTCGAGGTCGTAGCGTTCGAACGCATCAACGTAGCGGGCAAGGAGCGCCTGCTGCGCGTCGTCCATCGGCTCCAAGGAGTCGGTCGCCTTCACGTGGCCGGCCGCCAGTGTCGCCCGAGCCCGTTGTAGCGCGCTGTTTACAGAAGCAACGCTCGTTTCCAGCAGAGCGGCAACCTCATCGGCTTTCCAGCGCAGCACCTCGCGAAGGATCAGCACGGCTCGTTGCCGCGGCGGGAGATGCTGAAGCGCCGCAACGAACGCGAGGCGGACCGAATCCCGCTCGATCGCGATGTCGGCGGGATCGACACGTTCTACAAGAACGCGACCATCCGGGACCGGTTCGATCCACGTCGTCTCCGGCAGTGGATTCCCCAGCGGAGCATCGGCCGTTTGTGGAGCCGCGAGATCCATTGGACGGGCGCGTCGCTCGGTTCCTCTCAGCGCGTCGAGGCACACATTGGTTGCGATTCGATAGAGCCACGACCGCAACGCCGCTCGGCCCTCGAACCCATCGAAGCCGCGCCATGCTCGCAGGAGCGTCTCCTGGACTGCATCTTCTGCGTCGAACGCCGATGCCAACATTCGGTAGCAGTAGGCGGTGAGTTCCACGCGATGTTGCTCAAGGCGCGCCTCGAGATCACGTGAGGCGATCACGTCTTGCGTTGAGCCCTCTGTTACCGCCGGCTCAGCCATCGGGATGACTCCAACGTCGCGAAAATGAAGGACGACGATCATCATAGGGGCCCGGGCGGCGCGCCGGGGTTGGGTTGACTACCTCCGGGTGCGCATGCCCGGCGCGGGGTGCACCGCCCGCTGAAGCTCGGGGAGCTCGTTCAGCACCGCCACCCGTAACGCATGAAGGTCGGCTTCGGGTATTGCGTTGAGTCCCTCGTCGTCGCCCGGGTCGTATTCGTCGAACGACCAGCTTCCCACCATCAACCCCAGGAGATCGGTGAGGTCGGGGTCGTCTGAGTGGTCGTCGCGCAGGCTCTGCAGGTAGCGGTGCAGCACGCGGCGCTCGCGCGCCGTGAACGTGAGCGGGTGCCGGACCACCGCCCAGTTTCCGTTGCTCAGCTGGAGGAGTCTTCCCGACAGCAGCACGTCTCGCACCGATACGACGCCGACCACGACATCGTCCTCGCAGACGACCAGGTGCCGGATGTTGCGCGCCGACATCTCGGCCGCCGCCTCGTAGACCTCCCAGTGCGGCGCCGCATTCACCACTTCCTCCGTCATGACCTGCTCTACCTTTTGCGAGTCGAGATCGGTGTCGTTCGCAACTGCTCGCAGCACGTCTCGTTCCGTCAGAATGCCGGCGAGTTCCTGGCCGCGAAGTATGACGATCGAGCCGACCTTGTTTTCCGCCATGACCTTCGCGGCGCGCCGTATCGATTCGCCCGGTTCGATGCTCACCACTTTCTTCGAGATGAGTTCTCCGACCTTCACGGGTTCATCACCTGTTCGTGGATCGAGACGGGCCCTCGGCGTCCCCCGCCGGGGCATAGCTCCAGTCGGGCTGCTTTCTCTTGTACGAGTCGTCGAACCTGAAAGTCCCGGCGCTGTCGTCGAACTCGACCAGCTTTGGGAACTCGAGATCGCGCCGTTGTTCGCACTTCTTACCGAGGTGTGCGGTGAACTCATCGCGGAAGTTTTCGATCGCGCCCTTCACGATGAGTGATTCGCCGGTTGGGAGATAGCAGAGAGCCCCCTTGGTGACCGACGAGCAGCGACCGAGGGCTGTTTCGATGTCGGCGTCGGTCCCCTCGCCGTCATCGATGCGCTCGAGGGCGTTCGTTATCTCGGAGGCGTTTTTCTTGCAGGGGGAGCACTGTGCGCACGACTCGATGTAGAGGAAGCGGGAGAAGGCAAGGGTGGCTTCCACGATGCAGGTTGAATCGTCGTAGACAATGAATCCACCCGACCCGAGCCCCGAACCCGATTTTTTCATCGCTTCGTAATCCAAAGTGACGTCGAGTTGATCCCCGGTGAGGGGGGCGTGCGCGGCGCCGGCAAATACGGCTTTCACCTTGCGCCCGTCTTTGGGGCCGCCGCCGACTTCGTAGATGAGCTCCGACATGGGGGTTCCGAGAGGAAGTTCGTACAGGCCGGGGACCGCAACATCGCCGACCAGCGTGAACAGCATGGTCCCCGGGCTCTTCTCGGTACCGACGCTCCTGAACCAATCGGCTCCATTGCGCAGGATGGCGGGGATCGTCGCGAGCGTCTCCACGTTGTTGACCAGCGTGGGATTTGGCGAGCCCGAGCGCGCGAACAGCCCGATCCGGTACGGGGGAAAGATCCGGGGAAGCGGCTCTCGGCCCTCGATCACTTCGAGCATGCCCTTCTCTTCACCCAGGAGATACGCATCCGGACCGGTCACCAGCTCGATCGGTACCGCCCCTGCGGTCTCGGATGCGTTCATCTCCTCGAGGGCCCGCGACAGCGCAACGAGCTCTGGTTCGTACGTTTCCTTAACTACGACGAAGGCGCGCTCGGCGCCCACCGCGTACGCCGCGATCGCCAATCCCTCGAGTACTTGATAGGGGTCGCGGCGCATGAGCCAGCGATCCTTGAACGTCCCCGGCTCACCCTCGGCGCCGTTGCACACCGCGTACTTGACTGCAGAAGGCTGGTTGCGTATCGACTCCCACTTGACCCCGGTGGGGAACCCGGCACCCCCGCGACCCCGCAGGCCCGAGCGTTTGACTTCGTCGATTATCTCTTCGGGCGCACGATCGAGCGCAGCCGACAGCGCTTTGCCGCCGTCGGCGGAGTCGAGATATTCCTGCAGGCTCCCAACCGTCTTGTCCAGACCGAGGATCGACGCCACCCCGACGCCCATCTACCTGCTCCTCCCTTGCCTTCTGTGAGATGCAGTCGTCCCCGTTTTCGGGGAACGAATCATGGTGCGGCGTCCGTGCGCGCGCTCACGAGCTGTGCGACGAGCATGAGCTGCGTGAGCGCAAGCGATTCGGAGCGACGAACCTCATCACCTTCCTGGAAGACACCGATTGCATTCCGATCGAGCTCGGCATCTTCCAACCCCATGCCGTCCCAAATCAAACGCTCTACCTCGGCGGATGCTTCCGTCGGCAACTGCCCGCTCACGGTGAGGGCGTCCACCGGACGGTCGCTATCGCGCTCGAGTGAGAGTTGAATCGGCCTCAGGCCGTCGATTTGCGTGCGCTCGTCGAGCTCCTTCAGGTAAGGATGCGCCAGCGTGGGCCTCAGCACCAGTCTCACGTTCAGTTTTGCCGAGTCGAAGTCGTCGAAGGAATCGTTTTCCGGACAGAACTGGACGACGATATCGGCCCACTCGCGCTGCGGCCTGATGAACGCCTCTGAATCGGGTTCGCGGCGATCGAGGTCTGCAAGAACCTGCTCCGGCGTGTAGTTGCGTTTGGAGGTGTCCCGTTGGATCTTCCATCGCCTCCGGAGTTCCTCGGGAGGGTCGAGATAGACGGTCACGTCGAAGCAGTCGCGCATCAACTTCGTGTGATAACCGAGCAGACCTTCGACGACGACAATGTCGCGCGGCTCGATCAGCTCGGGCGCGTCGAGCGTCCCATGTTCGTGACCGTACACGGGCTTGAGAATCGGATTGCCGTGCACGAGGTGGTCGAGGTGCTGCTCCATGATGTCGATGTAGTTGCAATCTGGATGCAGCGGGGTGATGTCGCGCTTCTTGCGCTCTTCGCGGTCGTAACGATGGTAGTCGTCGGTGCACAAGGACGTCACACGATCGGCACCGAAGATTTTCACGATGCCGTTCGTCAGCGTTGTTTTTCCCGTGGCCGAATCACCAACGATGCCGAGCAGGATCGGTCGAATCCCGCCCGTGGTCGGTGACTTTTGGTCTCCGGCGGCAGCGGTCGTCATCTGTCTCCTCCCATCCGTTGCGAACCGGTGCCTCGTCGTAGACGCGAGGAGTGAGTCACCTCCATCACAGATCCGTATCTCTCAGGCTTGCCCTCCTGACGGCGTTCAAACCCGTTCGCGGCAAAGGCCACACCCAGGGGTGATCCCGCATCGCCCGCAGGGGTAGGTGTCCGGCTGCACCATAGACGGAGTGAGCGTAAAGCGTCGTTAAGACGCCGCCCGCGGCTGCGCGCCCTCAAGGGCTCCCAGCAGATCTCGCGTCACATTGGATATCTCGTCGACCGCTCGCTCGAACGCCGCCTCGTTTCGCTTCGCAGGCTTTCGATAGCCGCTCACCTTGCGAACGAACTGCAGTGCTGCGGCTCGAATCTCTTCCTCGGTCGCGGGTTCCTCGAAGTCACGTAAGACCTTGATGCTCCGACACATACCTCGCCCTTTCGTCGTCTTCACGATGAGCTTACGCAAATCGAACGACGCCGACACGAGCGTTCCGTGCGTCGGGAGGGGGAAAAAGAAGGAGGGCGCCCCGGGGGGCGCCCTCGGCCTCTTCGGCCAACACCAAATGCTTCAAACGCGTCAGGTCCCGCCCACCATCGCCTCCTCGGTTGCTCTGGAAGATGTTACCCCTCGGGCGGAGGATCGTGAGGGTGAATCACGTCGCGTTCGCTCGGGTGGTAGACGGGGTGGTCCTTGGCAGTCTCGACGTTGAATCCCCAGTCGTAGGTCAAGGATCCGCCGATGGTGCCGCCGATCGTTACGAGCAGAAGGATCACGAGCGAGAGGAGCGCGGACATCCCGGAGGGTTCCGTGTAGTACTCGCCGGAGTCTGCCAGGTGGCGGTACCACAACTCGATTAAGACGACGAGGGACAAGGTAATCATCGTCCACGCATGTGCGTTTGCCATCCGCCGCATCTGCGTACCTTTCTTCGTGTTCAGCCAGTCGGCAAAACCCGTCAAAGCGGTGGCCGACGAGCTGATCGCTCCCGCAAGGATCACCCATCCCCCGGCTTTGAAGACATCCGACGCCCATGAGCTATCGGCGAAGAAAAATGCAACGAGCGTGAAGACGGGACCTATGGTGTACGCACCCACAGTGATGTCGGTGAGCGGCGGATGAAACGGTTTCCCGGCGAGCCCGCGCAGACCCTTGAACTTCCGCCCCCGCAGCTCGAGCGTCGGGCGAAACGATAATCTCTTCATCTGTTCCCCTTTCGGTCGATGGACCTCACGCGTGTTCACGCCTCACGGCGACGCAACATTCCCGCGGCCGAGGCTCGAGGATCACCTCTATGTCTTCATGCCCCAGAGATTCGATCAGGCCGTCGATGAAGCCGCGGTTCATTCCACACACAAGGGCGGGCGACCGTTGCGCCAGGTTATTGAACGGGCAGTTGTATAAGCGCACCGCCCGATCGTCTTCATCCAGGTAGGGCTCGAATCCCAGTTCGCGCAGCACCTCAATCACGAGAAGGAAGACCGATGTATTGCCGGAGACGATCTTCTGTCGGCCGCGCACTTTCTCACCCAGCGCCCGCCCGCGCGCAGTTGCCACGCGGTCGACGGCGGCGTCGGGGTCTTCACCCGGCTTCAGGGTTTGCAGCGCGTCGAGAAGTATCTCCGCGGATATGTCGTAATGGCGTTGCGGCAGGGACAGTTGTACCTCGACATCACTCGGCTGATACAGCTTGGACGTTCGTCCGGCTCCTGGGCCACCGCGCCCGGAGGGACGCGCGTAATGAGCATCGAGCAATCCCGCGGCGACGAGCTTGTCGAGGTGGAAAGCCGCCAGCTTCCGGGAAATCCCCACCGCCGCGGCGGCTTCATCCCGCGTCACCGGTTGCCGCCGTTCCCGGATGAAGCCGTACATGCGGCTTCGGAGCCCGTCGGCGAGGATTGCGACGCGCCTCACCGCTTCCGTGTTCATGCGGAAACGAATTCTATCACCAATACGATTTGGTGTTACGTTCGGTCGACGGCGAGGGACTTGCGAGACCGGGAGGTTGTGTGGAACGGCATAGGTCTTTCTGGATCGATACGGCGGGGGCCGAACCTTTTCCGCCGCTGTCCCGTGACATCGAGGTCGATGTCGCCATCGTCGGCGGAGGGATCGTCGGCATCATGGCGGCAACCTTTCTCAAGGAGGCCGGCAGAAGTGTCGCCGTCCTCGAGGCGCGGCGGGTGGCCGCCGGGGTCACCGGTCACACCACCGCAAAGGTGACGTCGTTGCACACCCTCGTGTACGACGAGTTGATCCAAAAGTTTGGAAGCGAGAAGGCCCGTCTCTACGGCGAATCGAACCAGTGGGCAATTCAGAGCATCAAAGACTTGTGCCGCGAGCGCAGTATCGACTGCGAACTCCGAGAGACCACCTCGTACACGTACACCGTCGCCGATGATTACGTGTCGAAGATAGAGAAGGAAGCGGAAGCGGCGGTGTCCCTTGGGCTCCCGGCCGAGTATCTCGAAGACATCCCCCTTCCCTTTCCGGTCAAGGCGGCGGTCGCGTTCTCGGGACAAGCCGAGTTCCACCCCCGAAGGTTCCTGCTGCCGCTCGTTTCCGCCGTTCCGGGTGACGGCAGCTATGTCTTCGAGGAGACGCGCGTCGCCGACATCTCCGACGGAGACCCGTGCCGCGTCTTGACGGCGGACGGTAACTCGGTGACCGCCCGCGACGTCATCGTTGCCACCAACATGCCGATCTTGAACCGGGGGCTCTTCTTTGCGCGTGCAGAACCGAGCCGCGGATACGCGCTGGTAATGGACGTGCCGGAAGAACGAGTTTCCGACGGGATGTTCATAAACGTGGGCGCGCCGACGCATTCGGTGCGGAACGCTCCTTTAGACGGAAGAACCGTGTTGGTCCTCGCGGGCGAGGGCCATCACGTCGGCGAGGGGGGAGATCATCGGGAACATTGGGACCGGCTCGAGGAGTGGGGCCGCAACGACCTCGGCGCGACCGACGTTCTGTATCGCTGGTCGACGCAGGACTTCTATTCGCTCGACAAGGTTCCGTTCATCGGGAAGATGGACCCTCTGACAAACCACCTCTACACCGCGACCGGCTTCAGCGCATGGGGCATGACCAACGGCGTTGTTTCCGCACGTCTTCTCGCCGATCTGATCACCGAGGTGCCCAATCCGTGGGCGGAGTTGTACGACCCAAACCGAATCAACGTCAAGTCGCTTCCCTCGTTCGTGAAGAAGGGAGGACACGATGCGAAGCGCTTGATCGGCGATCGGCTGAAGAGCGGGCTCGATTCCGACCAGACTGCTGAGTTGCCGGCGGGAGCGGGTGCCGTCTTCGACGTAGCGGGCGACAAGGTCGCGGTGCACCGGGACGATGGTGGAGACCTGCATGCGGTGAGCGCCGTATGCACGCATCTCGGGTGCATCGTGGCGTGGAACGATGCCGAACGGTCGTGGGACTGTCCGTGTCACGGCTCGCGGTTCGCGGTCGACGGGAGCGTCCTGCAGGCTCCGGCGATGAAGCCCCTCGAGAGGCGCGACTTGCCGCCCCTGAGTAGAAGGTCGTGAGTGTGAGCGGTCCACGGAAGATCACATGCATGTAGAGAATCTCCGCCGAAGTTTCGGGTAGGGAGACAGGGCCGCCTTGCTCGCCGACGGCGGCGCGTGTTTCGAAGTCTCGTCGACTGGATCGAAAGGAGGCAGGATGAACGTCCCTACGATTCTCGTCATCATCCTGGTCGTGTTGGCCATCATTTACTTCGCCCGCCGCGTGTAGCCGACCGGCAGATCGCACGAGCACCGGCGGACGGTGACTGGAGGGACGGAATCGTGAACCGGGCGAACGATCTCAGCGGGCGGTGGTTCCGAGGCGCGCTTCGGCGAATCGAAATCGACGAAAGTTGGGATAGCGCGGTCGAACGTCTCGAGGCACCGGCACGGGTTCTTCGTTCGCGCCCCCGCATTCGTTCGCTGCTGCGCGGTGACTGGTTGGGCCACGCGCTTCACCCGTTGATGACGGACTTTCCGCTAGGCACCTGGATGAGCGCGTCGCTTCTCGACATCATGGGGCGCGGGCGGTTCGACGCCGCTTCAGAGCACCTGCTTCGCTTCGGCGTCCTCGCCGCGGTTCCGACCGCGCTCGCGGGACTCGCAGAACTCCCGGAGGCGGACCGCGAGGCGCGACGTGTGGCCGTCGTCCACGCGAGCGTGAACTCGAGCGCGCTGGCGCTCTACGCGGCGTCGCTTGTCGCCCGCCGGCGGAAAAGGTGGACGCTCGGGATGGCTCTGGGTATTGCCGGCGGCGTCACGGCGACCGTCGGCGGTTACTTCGGCGGACACCTGTCGTTCGTGCGCGGTGTCGGTGTCGAAGGTGGCTCGGCCCCGCCTAGCGAGGACGAAACACCGCTCGTTTGAGGTAGTCGATTTCTTCTACTCGAAGCAAGATCGCGGCTCCGAGGTAGGTGGCTGCGCCCAGCGCCAGCGGAACCACCACCTGAACCAGGTCGCTCACTGCTCCGCTGGAAGTGAGGTCCCGAACGAGCTGGAGGCTCACGTACAGCACCGCCGCCATGGCCGCGGAGGCCACGACGAGCCGCGAACCGGAAACCAGCATCGAGTAGAGACCAAGGTGGCCGATACGCTCGCGGAGGAGTCGAAGCTGAATGACGAGCCCGGCGGAGTATGCCAACCCCTGCCCCGCCGCGAGCCCCTCGACGCCCAGCCACGCAAACATCGGGAGATTCACCGCCATGTTCAAAACGACCACGACCACGTTCACAAGAAACGGTGTCTTTGCATCCTGGAGCGCGTAGAAGGCACGGATGTAAATCTGAAAGAGCGAAAACTGCACGAGTCCAAGCACCAAAAATCGCAAGACATCTGCGATCAAATCGGTCGACCGTCCGGTCACCACACCGTGGCGTAGCAACACGTTCACCAACGGCTCTGCAAGAACGAAAAGGACCACAGCCGACGGAATCATGAGGAAGTTGACGGCGTTCGACGCCGACGACAACGTCTTTCCGAAGGATTCCCACGATTCGGCAAGCGCCTCACGGGTGAGGCGCGGGAGGACGGCGGTTGAGATGGTCCACACGAACAAACCGATCGGCAGCAGGAAGAAAGCGTTTGCCATGAGAAACGCGGTGTAGCCGCCTTGTTGCTCGTTGGCGAGCCACTGCATAACGAGGTATGCGACCTGGTTCGACGCCACGAAGCCGAAGACGAAGACGGAGAGTTGGAAGATGCGCCGGCGAAGCTCGGGTTCGATCCGCAGCGTGAAAGTGTATTTGCCGAGCCGGAGGAACACGGGCAGAAGCAGAAGACCCATCGGCGCCACACTCGCCGTGGTACCGAGTCCGAGCAACAGTAGTTGTGATGTCGTCACCGAATCGAGTGTTACCAGGTCGTGCCATTTGCTGAACAAGATCAGCACCGCGATCAAGACGAGGTTGTTGAGGATCGGCGTGAACATGGGAAGCACGAACTTCCGATGAGCGTTAAGCACGCCACTTCCCATGAAATAGATCCCGTACAGCACCACCTGTGGGATGAACAGTCGCATCAGGAACACGAGGACATCCTGCTGGCGCGCCAGCTCGTCGCCGACAAGACGGGATGCATAGAAGTTAGCGAGAAGCGGTGCCGCGACGACGCCGATTATGGCGAGGCCGGTAAGCACGAGGAGCGACACATTGAAGATTGCGCTGATCGAGCGCCACGCCTTGTCGCGGTCGTTGTTTTCCAGCAATTCCACGAACACGGGGACGAATACAGACGCAATGACGCCGCCCAGCACCAATTCGTACAGGATGTTGGGCGCGGTGTTGGCGAGGTTGTAGGTATCGGTGAAGCGCGTCTCGACCACTCCCAACGTCGCGGCCAGAACGGCCAGCCGAACCACTCCTGTAAGACGCGAGACGATGGTTCCCGCGGTCATGAGCGCGCCGGCTCGTGGCAGCGATGGAGTGATCTGATCGGGAGGGGCGGTCTCCACCTAGTCTGTTGCCTCGACCGGGAGGCCGGCCGAAGCCCAATCCGGCAAACCCTCATTGAGAAGCGAGGCTTTGTAGCCTTTCTTTTTGAGGATGCGGATCGCTTCCGGAGCGAACGCACAGTACGAGCCGCGGCAGTAGGCGATTACCTGCTTCCCCCTTGGCAGTTCCTTTAGGCGGCGGCGCAGCTCGTCGACCGGTATGGAGACCGCGCCGGGGATGTGTCCGGCCGTGAACTCTTCGGCGGGGCGGACGTCGAGGATGACGAAGTCTTCCTTCTTACGCAGACGCCGTGCGAGCTCCTCCTTAGTGACGGCTTCAACTCCGTTGTCCTCGCCGAGATAGGCGCGCGCCAGTCGGTCGACTACGGCCAGCCGTTCCGCCGCAAGTTCTTGCACGGCCCTCCACAACGACACCACCTCGGGACCGGCGAGGCGGTAGTAAATCGAGGTTCCTTCGCGGCGCGAGCTCACGAGGCCGGCAGCGCGCAGGATTTGGAGATGCTGGCTCACGTTTGCGACCGATAGTCCCACCTCTTCGGCAAGGGCCTCGACCCTGCGTTCGCCGTTGGCGAGGACGTCGACCATCTCGGCGCGCCGGCCGCTCGACAGCGCTTTCCCCACGCGCGCGAATTCGTCGAATAACGCTTGTTTCACCGCTTTGTCGGCCACCCGATCATCCTAAGCTCCTCAAGCGACAACTTGAGCGTTTCCCGGACGAAGGTGGCGCCACGCGTCCCAGCCCGAAGCCGCGGTCACCGCCGCGATGCACACGAGCGCCCCGCGAAGCCCAAAGGCAGATGCGGTGACGCCGGAAAAGAGCGCACCCGCGACATAGCCGAGGTCCCGCCACGCGCGGTAAACGCCTACCGCGCTCGCGCGGGATGCGCCCTTCGCGGTGTCGGCGACCGCAGCCAGCAGCGCGGGGTAGGTGAGGGCAGTCCCCAGTCCGAGGACGGCGGCGGCAGCAACGCGAGGTGCGACGCCGTTACCGAGGAGAAGCCACAGCAGGGCGGTCGCCTGAACGACCATTCCGATTGCGGCCGGTCCGCGGCGTCCGAAGCGATCGGAGAGCGCTCCGGTGCCGAGTTGGGCCACACCCCACACCGCCGGATATACGCCCGCAATGAGCCCGATATCGGCGGCGCGTAAGCCTTCGCTCAAGAGCAGGACCGGGAGAAGGGCCCACACGTATGCGTCGTTCGCGTTGTTGATCAGGCCGGTCCGACCGGCCGCGGCGAGGGTGCGATCCGCATAGCTGCCGAGCCGCACGACCGCGCCCACCGAGAGCGAAGGAGTCTCGTCTGGATCGAGCCGCGCATGCGGCGCCGTGTCCTCGATGAGGAACACCGTTGCCGCGAGCCCCATGCACGCGATCGCAACCCCAAGCAGCAGGGGCTCCGGTCGCAGGCCGAAATGCTCCGCTAGAAGGCCGGAACCCATGGCCGACGCGGCAACCGCGACGTAGCCGGCGAACTCGTTGATGCCCAGCGCCAACCCGCGCCGGGCAGGGCCCGCCAGGTCGATCTTCATGATGACGGTCATCGACCACGTCAGCCCCTGGTTGATGCCCAGCAGGACGTTGAGCGCAATGACCCATTGCCAGTTCGGGGCCACCATGAGCCCTATCGGAACGGGCAGACCGAACACCCATCCGAGAATCAACACGCGACGCCTGCCGACGCGATCGGCGAGGGCGCCGGCGGCCAAGTTCGCGGCCGCCTTCGCGACTCCGAACGATGCGACGAATGCCACCGCTGCGGCGGCGGACGATAGCCCGAAGATCCGTTCGCCGAACAACGGGACCAACGTCCGTTCCTGGCCGACCAACGCGCCCACGAGCCCGTTGACGGCGACGAGCAGGCCGAACTGTTTGAGGTTGTTGCGGATGCCGACGCGAGCGACGGCGGGGGCCGGGGAGCGTTCGCTTTTCATGCTTGTATAGTAATCAAGAAAACGCTTGACAACAATCGGCAAACACGCGCATAGTCTTCACAGGGATCGTTCATGCAAAAGGAGAGTCGACATGTTCTTCAGGCAGATGCTCCACGGCGCCCGCTCGTGCACGTCCTATGTGATCGGCTGTCCCTCATTGGGGGTGGCTGCTGTGGTCGATCCGCAGGGGGATCCGGAGGGCTACGTCGATCTTGTTGAGGACAACGCGATGGTGATCCGCGCCGTGATCGATACGCATGTACACGCCGATCACCCGTCCGGCGCGCGCGCCCTTGCGAATGCAACCGGTGCGACTCTCCACCTGGGCAAGGGGGCCGAGGTCGACTTCGCATTTGCGGAGCTCTCGGACGGCCAAGTACTGGAGGTGGGGAATCGTCGGATCGAAGTCATCCATACGCCGGGACATACGCCGGAACATGTATCGCTGCTGGTGGACGACTGGTTCGTACTGACCGGAGACACGTTGTTCGTAGGAGACGTCGGGCGGGTCGACCTTGCGCTCGGCGCGGTCGACGAGGATGAACTGCGAGGACGTGCGAAGCTCCTGCACGATTCGCTCACGCGGCTGATCGACCTGCGGGACGACGTCGAGGTGTATCCGGGCCACTACGCGGGATCCACGTGTGGGCGCGGGATGGACGGCAAGACCATTTCCACGATCGGGCGGGAACGCCGGACGAACAAGGCGCTGGCGCTCGACGTAGAGGAATTTGTCGATTTTCAGATGGCGAACGTCCCCCCGCTTCCCGAGGATTTTCGGGCGATCAAGGAGGCGAACGTCCGCCCCAGGTGAGCCCCGGGCTCCCTCTGGTTACGCGTTGGTAACCTACGCTATGGTAGGTTACCGCCACGTAAGTACCGCTAAGAGAGGAGCGACGCCATGGCCCACGCCGTCACCGAGCGCCCGAAAATCCTCGGGGTGCGGACGCTCGACGAGAAGCGCGTTCGGTTGCAGCGACGACTCGTGCTGGTCGTGACGGTGGTCCCGTTCCTCGGCTTCGTCGCCGCGGTCTTCGTCATGTGGGGGCGAGGCCTGAGCGCAACCGATGCCGTGATCGGGTTGCTCTTTTACCTCTTTACCGGACTCGGCGTCACCGTCGGCTTCCACCGGTACGCCACGCACCAGAGCTTCGAGACGACGCCGGCCGTGAGGGGCCTCCTGGCGATCGCGGGCTCGATGGCGGTGCAGGGTCCGATCATCACCTGGGTGGCCGATCACCGGCGTCACCACGCATTTGCCGACAAGGAAGGCGATCCGCACTCCCCGCATCTCGACGACGGCCCCGGAATCCGAGGGGTCGCGAAGGGGCTGTGGCACGCGCATATGGGATGGCTTTTTTCCGACGAGCAGAGTTCCGCCCGCCGCTGGGCGCCCGACCTGCTAAAGGACTCGATGATCGTCAAGATCGACCGCCTGTTCCCGCTGTGGTTGATCCTTACGTTCGCGCTTCCGCCGGTCATCGGGTTCGCAGTCACCGGAACCCTGGCGGGTGCGTTGACGGCCGGATTGTGGGGATCTCTGGTGCGCATCTTCATGCTTCACCACGTGACGTGGAGCATCAACTCGATCTGTCACTTCTACGGAAAGCGGCCTTTCGCGGGAGACGATTTTTCCACGAATAACTGGATGCTCTCGATCGTCTCGTTCGGCGAGTCGTGGCACAACAACCACCACGCGTTTCCATCGTCCGCCGTTCACGGCGTCCACCGGTTCCAGATCGATATCAGCGGAGCGCTCATCTCGGCGCTCGAGAAGGTCGGTTTGGCGACGAACGTGAAGCGGCCCACGCCCAAGCAGCTGGCGTCGAAGGGCGCCTGACGAGCTGCCCGCGGGGTCACGCGAGGCGGGCTACCACGCGACCATCGCCGGCGACTGCGACCGCGGTCGGGACCACCGCGACGTGGTACTTGCGGGCGAGATCGGCGTGCTTCGAGATGTCGACGAGCACGACCTTCTCGTTTCCGCTGCTTAGGCGCTGCTCGACCTCACGGCAGCCGGTGCAGAGCGGGTGTGTGAACTGCACCACGACCCTGCCGTTCGGACTTACACCGAAATCGGTCAGGTCCACGTGGTCGAGGTGACCGGGACGAATCCCCCGTAGGCGCGCGAGCAGCTTGTACATCTCGCAGCCGACACAGAGCCCGGTAGATGCCGCCAGCAGGGCCAGCGCCGCGACGATCCCGGCAAGCACCCCGCCGAGGACGGTGAGGCTAGCGGCGTGGGCCGCGGTAGCAACCGATAGGAACGACAGCCCGATGAGGTTCGCGAATCGGACCGGCCGGGCATCCTCTACCTCCCCCTCGCCGATTCTGGGCTGGATCACCTCGAAGTAGAAGACACACGGGAGGCAGTACCGCCGCCCGAGGAAGAGACCGACCGCGAGCTGGACGGCGAGGAGGCCGAGAAGCGGCCACCACCCCGTGGCGAGGGACACGAGGCTCACGATTCCGACCGTCGCCTGAAGGAACCGCGGGGCGCGGGCGTCGACGACGTCGGTGTCGCGGTATGGATGAGCCGTCGCCGCAGGATGCATCGCGCCTCCCGTTCTTTGCACTATTATTACGGGAGGAATATACCAAACAAGCCTGCGACGCACTACCGGCGCCGCACCCTCCACAGCAGCTCGGCCGGCCACCGCCGGGACCACTCGACCGACCGGCCCTGGTACGAGGTGACGGTGTCCTCGTCCGGGCGCGGCTCGATGAGATCGAGGACCTCGAAGTCGTTGCTCGTGAACAGGCGGAACCAGTCGGCATAGGTAGGCGTGTAGTCGACCGCCCCCTCCCACACGTCCCGACCGAGGCCGAAGTACGGTCGCAGAAGCCGGTCGCGCGTTTCGTGCACATCGTCGTCGAAGCACATCGAAAAGAACGGGCTGAGGGTGGTGAAGGCGAGCAGTCCGCCACGCCGCAGGATTCGGGCGATCTCGGGGAGGGCGCGGCCGGGATCGGCGAAGGTGAGCGCACCGTAGTCGCAGAAGACAACGTCGAACGTCGACTCCGCGAACGGCACGTGCTCGGCGGCGGCCTGTACCAGGCCGACGTCGACTTGTTCGTCTTGGATCAGCCGGCGCGCGTGCGCGAGCTGCCTCGAGGAGTTGTCGAGGCCGACCACCCGGGCGCCCCGCGTCGCCAGCTCGACCGCCCACTGCGCGCCGCCGCACCCCAGCTCGAGCACGTCCTTGCCGCCCACGTCGCCCAGGATCTGTAGCCGGTCTTCCGAGATGCGGAAAACGCCCCATGCGGCGCGCCGTTCGCCGGAGAGATCGGCGTGATGGTCCCTCTGGTACTCGTCGCTGTCCCGATCCCAGGCCGCGCGATTCATGCGCGCGTCGGAACCTGTCATCCGCCGAACACGTGGAACACGACCGAACGATCTTTAGGCTCGTCGAGCTCGAGGAGGAACAACCGTTGCCATACCCCGAGGACCGGCTCGCCGTCTGCGACCGGGATCGCGTGAGACGTCCCTCCGATGATCATCTGCAGCACGTGAGCCTGCCCGTTCGCGCGCTCGTTCTCGACGAGGTTCTGGGTGCGCCGGGAGAGATCATCGTGCGCGAAATACCCGGCGCGCGGAACGAACTGCTCGAGGCGCCCGATGAGGTCCTCGAGCGCACCGTCCTCCCATTCGTTGATGATCAGCGCACATGTCGTGTGTGCGCAGAACACGACCGCACACCCGGAGGTAATCGCACCGTCTTTCACGGCGCGCCGCAGCTCGTCGGTCAAGTCGACGAACCCGAGCCGACCGTCGGCGCGGACGGTCACGGGGAAGGTTGCAGACTTCAAATTGATCTCCTCGTGCATGCAAGAAGGCGTGGGGGGCAAGTGTACGGATCCTGGATGGTTATGCGGCCGCATCTCTGTGGAGATTCCGTGGAGACGCGCCGCTCGAAAGGAGATGGATGGCGGACGCGGGGGCGTGGGGCATCGACGAACGCTACAAGGACGCGTCGGGCGAATGGCGTAAGCCACCTTCGAACACGATCAACGCGCTCCTTGCCGCGATGAACGCGACCGACGCCCCGCCGCCCGAACAGGGGCCGCTCGTTCTTCGGGCCGGAACGGGTCACACGCACGGCGCGCCGGGCGTGATCGTTCTCGAAGACGGAGGCGAATTGCGGTGCGAAGACGGCGTTCCTTCCGATCTCCCGCTCGGCTACCACACACTCAGCGACGACTCGGGTGAGAGGCGGCTCATCGTCAGCCCCGGTGCATGTCACCTGCCCTCGGACCTGCGGGCGTGGGGGTGGGCGGTGCAGGCATACGCGCTACGTTCGGAGGCGTCGTGGGGGGTTGGAGATCTGTTCGACCTCCGGCAGTTTTCGGCCTGGGTGAAGTCTCTCGGCGCCGGCATGGCGCTCGTGAACCCGCTGCACGCTCTGCAACCGGGCGCAACAAGTCCCTACTACCCGTCGAGCCGCTGTTTCCGCGATCCGATATACCTGCGACCCGAAGGCCTTCCCGGTGCGGACGACGAAGTCGCGCGCCTCGGGGCCGACGCGCGTGCGCTGAACGATGCTCGGACGATCGACCGGCGCGCCGTGCTCGAACGTAAGGAACAAGCATTTGATCGCGCATGGAGAAACTTCACCGGCGCCGCAGAATTCGATCGCTATCGCGAAGAAGCGGGCGAGTCGCTAACGCGATTCGCGCGCTTCGTGGTGCTGGCGCGCGAGCACGGCGCCGATTGGCGAACGTGGCCGAGCGAATATCGAGATCCTCAGTCGGGCGCGGTCGCGCGCCATGCGCACGCTTGCGCCGACCGGGTGCAGAGGGAGGAATGGCTTCAGTGGCAGCTTGCGGTTCAACTTCGTGCCGCCGGCGACGAACTCGACCTGGTCCACGACCTTGCGGTGGGCATCGACCCGGGGGGAGCCGACGCCTGGGCGTGGCAGGACGTGGTCGCGCCCGGGATCACCGTGGGCGCGCCGCCGGATGAGTTCAACCTCGCCGGCCAAGGATGGGGACTCGCCGCGTGGGACCCGCATCGGCTGCGGGCCTCCGGTTACGACGCGTTCATTCAGACGGTGCGTGCCGCGCTGAAGTTCGGCGGCGGCCTCCGCTACGACCACGTGATGGGGCTCTTCCGCCTGTTCTGGATTCCCGACGGAGCGGGACCCGCCGACGGCACCTACGTTCGCTACCCGGCGGACGATTTGCTCGACATCCTCGCCCTCGAAAGTCACCGATCGCGCGCCTACGTCGTCGGGGAGGATCTCGGGACCGTCGAGCCTGCGGTGCGCGCCGAGATGGCGGTGCGCGGGATGCTCGGCTACCGGGTGTTGTGGTTCGAGGACGGTCCTCCCGAGGAGTATCCGCAGAATGCCCTCGCGACCGTGACGAACCACGACCTGCCGACCGTCGCGGGGATGTGGACCGGCGCCGACCTCGAAGACCAGCGGCGCGCCGGGATCACGCCCAACGAGGATGGGGAACTGAGGGTGCGTGACCGCCTTGCGAGGCTGGCGGGGCTCGTGGCCGGAGCGCCGGCAGAGGAAGCGGTCGACGCGGCATACGCGCTTCTTTCCCGGGCGCCGTCCCGCCTCGTCACCGCCACCCTCGAAGATGCCATCGGAGTCATCGAGCGGCCAAATGTTCCGGGAACGACCGACGACGAGCGCCCGAACTGGTCGCTTGCCCTGCCCCTTTCGCTGGAGGAGATCGAGGATCACCCGGGGCCCCGCCGGATCGCGAACATTCTTCGCCGGTCGTTCACCTAATCGTTCTTGGAGAATCGGACTCGGTGGGATAACGTCACGCCTTCACCACTCGGAGGGGCTGGAGGTTACTAGTGACACGTCAATGGAGACGCCTCGCGCCCGCGCTCGCGGGAGCACTGGTCGCAGGAGTTCTGTCGGTAACCGCCGGGCACGCGTCGGCCAGCGGCGTCGTGATCTCGGAGTTTCGATTCCGAGGACCGGCCGGCGGCAACGATGAGTTCGTCGAACTCGCAAACGTAGGTACGGCACGGGTCGATATCTCGGGGTGGCGGCTCGAAGGATGCGCCGGCGCGTCGGGGAGCCCGAGCCTGCGAACGACGGTTCCCTCCAACGTCGTTCTCGACCCCGGCGACAATTTCTTGTTCGTCAACTCCGGCGCCTATTCGGGCGCGGTGCCGGGCGACGCCACGTACTCGACCGGAATCGCCGACGACGGCGGCGTTCGCATCTCCACCGCCGCAGGGTCGAAGGTCGACGGGGTTGCCAATCAGGATGCATCTGCCGACCAATGCCGCGAGGGGACCGGACTCTCGATTCCGACGTCCACGAACGACAACTCGTTCGAGCGCAAGGATGGTGGGACGCGCGACACCGACGACAACGCCGCCGATTTCGACGGCCCCAAGATCGGCGCGCCGGAGAACCACGGGGGCGACGGGGGCGGGGGTCCCACCGTCACAAGAATTCACGACATTCAGGGTCCCGGCGCGGGCTCGCCCCACGCCGGCAGGACGGTACTGATCGAGGGAATCGTAACGGGGTGGGACGACGAGATCGGTTCCTCGTTCGATCGCGTGTTTCCCGAGGACGCCGGCATTTTCGTGCAGGAGGAGCCCGCCGACGAGGACGCCGATGTACGCACGAGCGAGGGCATCTTCGTCGGCTTCGTCCGGCCGCGCACCGACTACCCGCTCGGCACCGTCGTCCGCCTGCAGGGTGAGGTCAAGGAGAAGTTCGGCCTCACGATGATGGCGCTCACGCGCAACACTTCGCCGGAGAAGGTGGGGACGGCGGCGCTTCCGGAACCGGTAAGCATCGACCCGACCGCCGCGGCGGCACAGGACCCGGCCGGGCGCGCCTACTACGAGTCGCTCGAAAACATGCGCGTGCATCTGGCCACCGGAATCGCGAACTCCGGCGGCACCAACAAGTTCGGGGAGTTGTTCCTGACGCCGGGGACGGCGCGGGACCGGGTGTTCCGCACCGATGTCGTGCCCGACCTCATCGCGACGGATAACGATGCCGGCGCGGGCGATCCCGACAACCCACTGCGGCCCGAGCGGGCTTCGACGACGGTGGTGAATGCCGACCTGTTCGATCGCGTCGACGACGCGATCGGCCCGTTGTCCTTTGCATTCGGCCACTACAAGATCATGGTGCAGCCGGGAGCTCTTCCGACGGTCACATCGGGACCGACGCCCTATCCATTCGACGGCGTCGCGCCGGCGGCGCGGCACGAGCTGCGGATCGCCTCGTTCAACGTCGAGAACTTTTTCCCGACGGGCGCGGAGCTAGATCGCGGCACCGTGACCGAGGAGGAGTACGCGGAGAAGAGGGCGCGCCTCGCCGATGCGATCGGCGATCTTCTCGAGCGCCCGCACGTCGTCGCGGTTCAGGAGGTTGCGAATCTCGCGATCCTCGAAGATCTGGCGGCGTCGCTCGGCGGATACAGGGCCTATCTCGAGGAGGGTAACGATTCCCGCGGGATCGACGTGGGCTTCCTCGTGCGGGAGGACCCGTGGCTCGAGGTGACGAACGTGCGTCAGCTCGGCAAAGACGCGGCGGGTCCCGCGGGGGTCACCTGCTCCGACGTGCGCGGCAATCTGTTCGACCGGCCGCCGCTCGCGATGGATGTCGCGGCGCGCCGGGTCGAGTTCACGATCTTCTCGAACCACTTCTCTTCGAAGTCGGCTCCCGACACATGTCGCGAGGCACAGGCGGCTTTCGTGCGCGACCGGGTTGCCGAACTCGAAGTTGCCGGGGGTCAAGCGGTCGTGACAGGCGACCTCAACGCGTTCGAGGACGAGGGCGCGCTCGCCATTTTGGAAGATGGAACCACGACGCTCACGAACCTGTGGAACCGAGCACCCGCAGACGAGCGTTATTCGTTCGCGTTTCAGGGACGTCTGCAGACGCTGGACCACATGCTCGTGACCGACGGGCTCGAGAGATGGTTCGGTGGGTTCCTCTACGCTCACTTCGACAACGATTACTACGACAGGGAAGATCCGAGCGACGGCCACAAGGTGTCGGACCACGACCCTCCCGTGGCAACGTTCCATATGTCCGGCCGCCCGTAACGGGGCGTCGCCAAACCATGACGGCGAGCACAGGACCCAGCGAAGTGTGAGCTTGTTCATACCTCTTAGACTGGCTCGCGCGCGTCGGTCTCGCCCGAGGAGGGTATTCCGCCTCCTGTTGTTTGTCGTCGATCGGGTCAGGGGAGTGTTGTCAGATCGTGTCGAATCCGAATCCCGAGCAGGAACTCATCGTCGTTCCTCCGCGCGACGACGCCCCGGAGCAGGCGCAACCGGAGAACGGCGCCGGCGAAGCGGTGCACCATCCCTCGAAGGTGATGCGCATCGGGGGCATGGTGAAGCAGCTCCTCGACGAAGTCCGGGCCGCGCCCCTCGACGAAGCCAGCCGCTCGCGCCTGAAGGAGATCTACGAAACGAGCGTGAAGGAGCTCGCGCAGGTGTTGTCACCGGACCTGCAAGAAGAGCTGGCGCGCCTGCACCTTCCGTTCGACGACGAGGGGGTTCCGAGCGATGCGGAGCTCCGAATTGCGCACGCGCAGCTCGTCGGCTGGCTCGAGGGGCTGTTCCACGGGATTCAGGCGATGCTCTTCGCGCAGCAAATGCAGCAGGGGCAGCTTCAGGACCAACGCCGGGGCCTTCCCAGACCCGATCCGGGCGCCGGAACCTATCTGTAGCGGCGGCTCATCGCCACGCGCCCGCCACCCGGGCCAGGCCCGTCGTGAAGCCGGCTGCATAGATCACCATGATCACTCCGTAGCCGCGCGCGACTATGCGCCGGAGAAGGACCCCCGCCGAGGCAAAGATGATGCCGACCACGCAGATCCGGGCGCCGCGAGCGGCCGCCGTGACGAGGGCGAATGGAACAAACGACGCGTGCGGCTCTGCCTGGAGCGCGAACACCTTGTAGGGAATGCCCGACAGCGGTTGACGCCATAGGGCCGCGGCGCCTTCGTCGCCGAGCCACGTTCCCGCCTGTTCGATCATTCGCGGAAACACAAGCGGTGCGTGGGGCAGCAGCACAGGGCCCAGCACGTATGCCATCGTTCCCCCGGTCACCGACCCGGCGGTGGCGGCGAGGGCGAGCGGAAGTGCACGGCGCGGCGCCGCCAGCGCGAGGGACGCGACGAAAAAATCGGGAACGACCGGCAGCCACAGCGCCTCGGCCACGCCCCAAGCAAACGCCCCAGTGAGCGCCGCGGGCGACGCCGCGAACCGCGCGGCGCGATCGTGCAGCGTGGGGCGCCCCTCGGGTTGTTCGAGAGCCCGGTGGAGCTCTCTCACGTCGGCCTCGATTTGCTTCGCGGCCACCTCGGGCGGCGTGCCGTCCGCGAAGTGCCGCGGCGCGCCGAATGCGACCGAAACCCCGGCGCGCCGCGGAAGCCTTCGTCCTTTGGGGAGGACATCGCGCGCGCCCCGGATCGCCACCGGAATCACCGGAAACCCGCGCCCGGCGAGGTGGCCGATGCCGCACTTGAACGTCGCGATAGATCCGTCGGTCGACCGGGTTCCCTCCGGGAACAGGAGCACCGAACGCCCCTGATCGAGCAGGTGTCCGGCGCGCCGGATGCCTTCGTGCCCCCGCCGCGGAAACGGAAACGCCGAGGTGAGCAGCCTTACCAGTGCGCCCTTGAGGCGGGACGAGAAGAAATAGTCCTCGGCGGCCGCGGGCGACAGCCGGCGGCGCGCCCGCATCGGGAGCGCCGCGAGGATGATTGCGGTGTCGGCGTGACCGGCGTGGTTGGCGGCAAGGATCGCAGGTCCTTCGGGCGGGTTGCCTTCGACGCGCAGGGGACGGCAGAACCACCGGACCACCGGAAGAAGGACGATCGCCTGGAGGAGGTTGCGCTTTGTGTGCGGGAGGTTTCTCGTGGCGAAACCTGAGGCACATAAAGCAGGTCGCGGGCGGTCTTGCGTGCGGGAAACGGTCGTCATCCCAGCACCACGACGACCGTGTAGGCGAGGGGGAGCACGACGAGCAGCGAGTCGATCCGGTCGAGCAGCCCGCCGAACCCCGGCAGGCACGTGCCGGCATCCTTCACCCCGAACTGCCGCTTCAACAGCGACTCGACGAGGTCGCCCCACACGCTTCCCGCGGCGACGACCAGCGGGAGGCTCCACAGCACGATCGGGTTGATCGCGGGCGGCAGCGCGAACCGCATGAGTGCGAACCCCGCGTAGGCGCCGAGCACGTTGCCGGCGACGCCTTCGATCGTCTTGTGGGGGCTCAGCCGCGGCGCCAGCGGGTGCCGCCCGAATGCTTTCCCGAACAGGAACGCCCACACGTCGCTGGCCGCGACCGATGTCCCCAGCGCAAGCAGAACGCCCGGCCCGCCGACGACGTGCTCCCGTATCAGCAGGAAGTAGCCGAGAAGCCACGGGATATATGCAAACCCGAGCCCGCTGTACGCGAGATCACGTATTCCCCGGCCGACGTCTTGGGCAATCAGCGGCGGGATCGTCGCGAGCACGAGCAGGAGCGGAGGCATTGCGCGCCACACCGTGAGTGACCACGCCGCGACCGGCGCACTGATCGCGGCCGCACCGTAAAGGGCGATCCGGTACGGACGGGGGAGGTCGGTGAGATGTGCGTACTCGCGCACCGCCTGTAGAGATACGGCAAGCACGAATATGACCGCGAGCTCGAGCGGCCCGAGGGCGGCGGCGATGAACAACGGCGCGGCCAGCGCCCAGGTCCGCCACCGAAGGAACAAGGTGCGGGACGTGATCTTTCGCAGATGACGGCGTTCCGCCGCAACGATCAGAGTCAGTCCGCCGGCGAGGGCAAACGAGATCCGCATCGCCGCCGGCGCGGCGAGATCAAACACGATGGATCTTCTGCGCGCGGCGCGCCGTGGCGAGCGTGCGTCGAGCACATGTGACGATGCCGCCGGCGACGATCGTCCACGCGGCAACGGTGAACGCGACCGGCCCTGCCACGGGAGCGGCCACGGCGGCGACCGCCACGACCATGGTGCGATCGGCCTTGCCCATCGGTCCGGACGTGGCCCGTTCCCCGACCACGGCGAGGGCGAGGACACCGGTGACGCTCGTGAGGAAGGTGACGGCGACGGCGCCGAACGCAAGGCCCGGATCGACGACGAACGCGGCACCACCGATCAGGGCGGCGTCGGCGATGCGGTCGGCAACCTCGTTCACGACGACGCCCGCGGGGCGGGCGGTCCCCGTCCGGCGCGCCACCGAACCATCGAGGGCGTTGCACGCCAGACGGAGCACCGCGAGGAAAGGAACCGCAAGCCACACGATCGGCTGGTTCAATATGCCGCCGAGCGCAATCGCAGCTCCCGCAAGCACGGCCGCGATCAGCCCGGCCGCGGTCACCGCGTCGGGAGCCACCCGGCGCGCCGAGAGCAAGTCCTCGGCGCGCCGGAGCCGGATCACGAACCACGGCTTGAGCGCGTAGAGCCCCACTTAGCCGAACCTTCCGGAAAGGGCCACCATCCAGATCAGAAACAGCCCGGCGTACGCACCGATCGCGGCAAGCGTCATGGCCACTGCGGCGATGACGATCCGCCTGGACCAGTTCGCATCCTTGACCCACGACATCGTTCGCTCCTTTTTGTTCGTCGAGTTTGTTCGTCGAGTTCCGTCGGATTCATCGTCGTCATCCCAAGGCTCGGGCGGTAGACGGGATCCCGCTCAAAGGGTCCGGCAAACACACCCAGATCCGTGTGGGTCACAAGTGAACGGCGGCGACGAAGCCGACGATCACGGTGAGCGCCACGAGCCCGACGGCGGCGAGCGCGGCCACGACTGCGGAGGCGCGGCCACGCCGTTCCCACAGCAGGGCGACGGCCAGCGCGACGAGGAGCGAGAGCGAGAAGCTCATGGCTTCCACGGTTGCTCTTCGGGCGCGCCGGCGCCACGCGCGATCGCGCTCATTTTCGTAGGAGGAATGCCCCTGGTCGGCGTGGGACGGTCCCGCAACTACTCGGGCGAGCGATCGAGCCCCTTCTGGATGGCGTAGCGCATCAGCTCGTAGCGCTTGTGCAGCTGGAGCTTGGCGAGGATGTTGTGGACGTGGTTTTGCACCGTCTTCGTCGATATGAAGAGGCGCTCACCGATCTCCTTGTAGGTGTAGCCTTTGGCTACCAGTTTCAGCACCTCGTTCTCGCGCGCCGTGAGGTCCGGTTCACCCTCGCTCCCGCGCGCCACCCTCCTGAACTCGTCGAGCACGAGACCTGCAAGAGACGGCGTGAAGACTGCATCCCCGGCGCGCGTCCGACGAACCGCATCGGCGAGCTCCTCCGACGTCGCGCTCTTCAGGAGATAGCCCGATGCGCCGGACTTCACCGCTTCGAGGACGTCCGCCTCTTCTGCCGATGCCGACAGGATCAACACCTTTGCGTGAGGCATTTCCTCGAGAATCCGACGCGTGGCGTCGACTCCCGAGACGGTGGGTAGCTGCAGGTCCATGAGGACGACCTCTGGCATCTCCTCGAGGGCGCGCTCGACCGCCTCACCACCATCCGATGCCTGGGCGACGACGTCGGCAACACCGGACGATTCCAGATCACCCTTTACGCCGTCCCGCCACACGGGGTGATCGTCGACAATCATCACTCGAATTCGATCGGTCACGCGGGCTCCTGCGTTCGGTGCGGTTCGGTTTCGAGTCGAAACTCTATTTCGGTTCCTCGTCCGGGTCCGCTGCTCACCGACATCGTCCCCCCCAGGTCCTCGATGCGTCCCTTCATGCTCTTCAACATCCCGGCCTTGCCCGCGGCGCGCAAATGATCCTCGTCGTACGCGAATCCCCGTCCGTCGTCGCGCACCGTGATGCTCACAATGCCGTCTTCTTCCTCCGCAAAGATGGTGGCGCTCCGGGCGGCGGCATGCTCGACTACGTTGTCCAACGCCTGGCGAGTCGCCGCGGCGATTTCTTCGACGCACGCCCGATCGAGCCACACGGGGCCGACGGACGAGACGGTCACTGCGACGCCGTCGACGGCACGCGCCGTTTGCTCGAGTGCCGCCCGCAGCGAGGCGCTGCCGGTGGGAGACTCTTCGGGCTCGCGCAGGATCAGCCCGCGCAGTTCGGCCTCCTGCGCGCCGGCGATCTCGGCGAGTTCCGCCACCCTTTCCGGAGCGATCCGCCCGGCTCGCATGAGCTCGCGGCCGCGCTTGTGGATGAGGGCCAGCGACTGGAGAACCGAGTCGTGGATCTGCCGCCCGATTCGCTCGCGTTCGGCCAGCCGCGCCGCGCGCTCGCGCTCGACGACCGCCGCTCGATTTGCGGCATCCACCGCTTCCGCCGACTCGACGAGGAGGCGTGCCACGAGGCCCACGGCACCGGCGGCGACGATGTAGTTGAGAACGGCACCGGCAAGGGTCGCGACCTGACGCGCCTCGAGCTCGTCGAGCGAAACGCCGTTCAAAGGGCGAACCGCGATGAGAAACAGCGACAACGCTGCGCCGGCCGCGAGCCCCGAGCCGGGCCCACGCGCGACCCCCCACATCACCGCGGCCGAAACGGGATACCCCTGTGCAAAAAACGGACGGCCCGATACGACCGACTCCACCGGCACGACCACTCCCGATGCGACGAGCAGCCATGCGCACACTGCGAAGTCGACGAGCATGTAGCTCGTCTGCCACCGGTGCCCCTGCACGGTCAGTACGGTCGTCCATGCCGCCGCGACTCCGATCGATGTCCACGCGAGCATCGGTCGGCGAAATGGTTCACCGGTTGCTGCTACGGCCGTCATGAAGGCCACCATCGCCCACCGGAACAGCAGCACGCCGCGCGCGAGCGTGACTCGCAGCCGCTCCGGCTCCGTCACCTCGGAACGATCCTGGAGATCGACGACGGGGTAAGGAAATAAAGCCATCCCCCGGGCCCTTTTGCGCAATCGACTTTTCCGGCGCCGCGGTGGATCACGCGGTCGCTTCGGACTCGGGTCCCTCTGGAGTTCAGCGCGATGCGTCTCAGTTGGCCGTTGAACGCGGGCACGTAAAGGTCCCCGGACAGCTTCTTCATACGGCCGCGATAGAAGCAGGGATCGGTGGGGACGATGACGTTCGACCATCGTCGGATCGGCGCTTTCGGATCGGTGCCGACACCTGCGGTGCCGCAGTCGTGCGCCGCTCCCCACCCGTAGTTGCGAGCCCGGCGGATGATGTTGAGCTCGTCGTCGCACGACGGCCCGTTCTCCGTTTCGTAGAGGATCTTCTTGTCGCGCCGGAACACGAGCCCGAACGGGTTCCGGTGCCCGTAGCTCCATACGGGGTTCCCCGCGCCGAATGGGTTATCCGCCGGGACCGACCCGGAGGGGTTGACGCGCAGAATCTTGCCGAGGCGATTCGAGGTGTCTTGCGCATCCGAGGCGCGGTGAGATTCCCCGGTCGACACGAACAGTTTTCCACCCGCGAACTCGAGTTGTCCCCCGTTGTGATATCCGGACGATGCGCCGATCCCGCGGATGATGGCGGTTCGCTCGCGGCAGACATTCTTTCTCACGGTGAAGCGAACGACGCGGTTCTCACGCGGGCTCCGGTTGGTGAAGTAAACGTAGAGACGCCTGTTCGTGTCGAAGCTCGGATGCAGCGCGATTCCGAGTAGCCCTGCCTCGCCGTCGTTCGCAACATCAAGCGTGGCGCACGGGCGGGCCCGCAGATCACGCCCCACGATCACGCGGATCTTTCCCGTGTCCTTCTCGGTGAAGAAGATTTTTGACGTGCCGCTTACCCACGCCATGTCCACGGGGAAGTCGAGGCCGCCCCTGTAGGTCTGCACTTTCGTGCCCCGCGGAAGGGAGCCCGCGCTTTCCGATACGAGCACGGTCGCAACGACACAGGCGATGACCGAAGCGGCGACTTTCACGGTTGGTTCCCCCTAAGCCCGTATTGTCGGCGAGCATGAAGCGGTTTCCGCGTCTAAATGTCCCACACGGCGTCCGCCTTGCGTTCTCGGCGTGCGCGGGCGGCCTCGCTGCCGTCCTCGCCCTGAGCCTCGTGCCTCCGGTGCATCACGAACTCGGTCCTGCGCGCGTGGCGGCGCGCGCCGGACTCGGCGCAGGTACCACCCGAGTCGCCGTGCCTCCTCTCGGAATAGTTGCGGCCGATACCCACCAGATTCCACTTACCGTCACCGTGACGATCAACGAGATCGATCCCGAGCCGTTGGCACGCGCCGTTTCGTTGTTCGGCGAGCGCCGCGACCTCATCGCTTCGATCGCGGAGGATCTACGAGGCGCTGCAGTGGGGCTCGGCATCCGGCTGGTGCTGGGTGCGATCGTGGTCGGCGTGCTCATCGGCGCCCTCGTACCGCGACGCAGCCCTGCGACGATCGCGACGGCGGCGGCGGGTGGGCTCGCCGTCGCCATGCTGGGGCTTGGTGGGGTCGCTGCAACGTTCGACGTTGCAGCATTCGAGGAACCGCGTTTCGAAGGTGCGCTGCAGCAGGCGCCTCAGGTCATCAAGGCCGTCAACCGGGAGGTGGGCTCACTCGATCAGGTGCGGTCGCGCTTCGAGACGGCCGCCGAACGACTGGGCGAGCTCCTCACGTTGACGGCGGACCCAACCCGAAGCCCGCGTGAGGGCAGCATCACGATTCTCCACGTGAGCGACATTCACTCGAATCCCGCCGGCGTGGAGGTTGTCAACCGGCTCGCACGTTCCTTTCAAGTCGATGCCGTACTCGATACGGGAGACCTGACGTCGTTCGGATACTCCATCGAGGCGCGCATCGGCGAGCTCCTCGACGACATCCCGGTGCCGTACTTGTTGGTCCCGGGCAACCACGACAGCGAGGCCAACCGCCGCGCCCTCGGACGCGTTGAAAACGTCACGCTGCTCGACGGAGACATCGTTACGGTTGAGGGCGTGCGGATACTGGGATGGGCGGATCCAACTTTCACCGCCCGGAACGAGATCACGACCGAGGAAGGCAATGCCGAGCGCACACGGATCGCGCCGGAGGTCGCGGCGGCGGTTGCGGCTCAATCCCCGGACGTGCTCGCGGTCCACGATGTCCGGCTCGCGGAGGAGTCGTTCGGCGAGGTCGCGCTCGTGGCCGCCGGGCATACCCATCGCCGGTCGCTCGAGGTCCGCGACGAGACGATCGTCTCCATCGTCGGCTCGGCCGGCGCAACCGGGCTCGGATCGTTCCTGGTCGAAAGCGACCTCGGCTATGAAGCCGAGGTCCTGTACTTTCGCGAGGGCGCGCCGGTGGCGATCGACTACGTCACGTTCGACGGTTTGGGCGGCGACTTCACCGTCGAGCGGCGCTCGCTCGACTCACTCACCGGCGGTTAGCACCGGTCGGTCTCTCGTATGATGCCGGGCGGAGGCGTGCCCGAGCGGCCGAAGGGAGCGCACTGCTAATGCGTTAAGGGGGCAACCCCTTCCGGGGTTCAAATCCCCGCGCCTCCGCCGGCGGTCCCGGTTTTTGCGCCCCACCTCGGCGCGCTAACCTCTAGGGGCCATATGCGCCCGTAGCTCAGTGGATTAGAGCGTCTGACTACGGATCAGAAGGTCGGGGGTTCGAATCCCTCCGGGCGTGCCATTGTTCTCACCGTCGGGTAGAACTGATGGGCATCTCTTCGCGAGCGGTTGCCGCTAAAGGCCGGCTGGAACGAGTTCCTCTAGCAGTGCGCGGACTCGGCGGTCGATCTCGTCGCGGATCGGCCGCACCTTATCTATCGGTTTGTCGGCGGGGTCCTCGAGTTCCCAATCGAGGTACTTCTTTCCCGGGTAGATAGGACACGCGTCTCCACACCCCATCGTGATCACTACGTCGGCGGCTTTGACGGCCTCGTCGGTGAGGGGCTTGGGGAACTCCTTCGACAAATCGACGTCGAGTTCGGCCATAGCTTCTCGGACGCCCGCATGGATCTCGTGCGCCGGCGCGGACCCGGCCGATCGGACGTGGACACGGCCCTGTGCCGCGCGGTCTAGCAAGGCCGCGGCCATTTGGGAACGGCCGGCGTTATGGACACAAACGAACAGAACCTCCGGGACCTCCTTCACGATCGCTCCTTCCGACTCCGATGGTTTGATCGGCGCTCTTGTTTTGGCGCACCAATCCCGTACGCTTCACAAACGTATTCCTCCAGACGCGGGCGGGGGCCGTGGGACTTCTTAACTTCATTGCCGAGCAGCGGGAAAAACAGGTGCTCGAACGCGTGCGGCCGCACCTGGAGAACGGGGAGCAGATCCTTCAATGGGTCCGTACTCGCCGCGTCCCGAAAAAGGGACGGGGCTTCCTGTTCATGACTCCAACTCGCTGCATCGTCACCTGGGAGGGCGACGAGGCCCAGAGCATTGCGTGGACCGACGTCGCCGGGTGGGGGGTCGACACGTCGCCCCGGATCGGCCCGATACTGGCGCTCGAGACCTCGGGACACACGACCTATGTCCAGATGCCGTCGTTGACCAACCGGGCGGCACGGGAGGCGTCTGCTTTCCTCGCCGCCTTCGGCGAGCGGGTGCCGCAGGCGCGCCGGGCATCTCCCGATTCCGAGGGAAAATGGTCGTTCGAGCGCGTGAGGAGACCCCGGGTCACGCGCCGCAAGCGGTCGTGGTCCGACCGCACCAAGCGGATCGTGATCACGGTTTTGGGGATTTCCCTCGTCGTGGTGGGGGTCGGGCTGTTCGTCCTCCCCGGGCCCGGCATTCTCGTCGTCCTGGCCGGCCTGGCGCTGCTCGCGAGCGAATACGACTGGGCTCAGGACGCGCTCGAATGGGCGAGGCGCCGGAGCAAGCAGGCGGCGGGAAGGTTTCGGCGCAGCTCGCGCGAAGAGTCGTGACCGACGAGACCTTTATGGCGCTAGCCCTCGAGGAGGCCCGGCGCGCCGCGACGAACGGCGACATCCCGATCGGGGCGGTGGTCGTGCGGGACGGAGAGGTCCTGGCCGCGGCCGGCAACGAGCGGGAGGTCCGGGGGGATCCGACCGCGCATGCGGAGATCCTCGCCCTCAGGGCGGCCGCGGAGGTGGCCGCGACGTGGCGCCTCGACGGCTGTTCGCTCTACGTCACCCTGGAGCCGTGTCCGATGTGTGCCGGGGCGCTGGTCCTCGCCCGGGTCGCCCGGCTCGTCTACGGTCCCCAGGACCCGAAGGCGGGCGCGGCGCTGTCGCTCTACAACATCCCTGCGGATCCCCGCCTCAATCACTACGTCGAGGTCACGCCGGGGGTGCTCGCCGAGGAATGTGCGGAGGTCCTCACCGGTTTCTTTCGGAGCCGTCGCAACCGAGGCGACTCGTATACTGACGGCCCTCGAGGTGGGGTACCGAAGCGGCCATAACGGGATCGCCTCGAAAGCGATTGAGGGTTCACGCCCTCCGCGGGTTCAAATCCCGCCCCCACCGCAACGACTGCTCGGACGCGCTCATCGTGTGCCCGGGCCGCCCGGGGCGCGCCGTTAGACTCCCGCCCGGAGGCGTGCGAGAGCGGCCGAATCGGCACGACTGGAAATCGTGTGATCCGAAAGGATCCGAGGGTTCAAATCCCTCCGCCTCCGCCAACTGCTCCCCCCGGTCGTCTCGGCGCGCCGGAAGGCTATGCTGGGTCCGGCCGTGCTAGATGGGGGGCTCGGGGTCCCCTGTACCGGAAACCCTCGACACGCCGGGTCGAATGCCCCCCCGCGGCCGTCGGAGGACTGTGCAGCCTCCGGTGGGCAGCGTCGATGGTCGGGTCCTGCGCGACTCGGAGCCGTGAACCCGGTCAGGCCCGGAAGGGAGCAGCCGTAAGCGGTGTCCCGAAGGTGCCGCAGGGTCGCCCGGCCGGAGCCAGCCGCCGGTGCAAGCGGCAGCCGTTCGGTGGTCCAAGGAGGGCTGCACGGCCATTTTGCACGCCCCGCCTGCCCGGCGCGCGATTTCCGGTTCTTAACCCGAAATATCGCGCTTTTTGACGTTCTGGGGGGTTTAAAACCCGGAATCGCGCGCGGCGAGGACCGCTCGCAGCACGCGCAGGAACGCCCGCGGTCGCGCCACGTCGTCCCACAGGAACGCGAGGACGATGTATCCGGCGGCTTCCAATTCGTTGCGCCGGCGATGATCGCGAAGGAAGTCGACGAGCGACGAATGCCATTCGTAGCCGAGCGCTTCGATGACGACCATCTGCCTCGGGAACAGTACGTCGACCCGGCCGATCGGGATGTCGCCGGGCGTCACGATGTTCTGCTGCGTTTTGAACCCCGAGATCGCCTGCGCCGTGAGCAGCTTTAGGAGTTCCTCCTCCAGATCGCTCTCGAGGGAGACGTCCTGTCCACCGAGGGCGGCGAGCGCCGTGCGGAGAGCGGAGGTGCCGCCCCACCCTCGGACTCCCCAGCGCTTGAGATGGTCGTGGAGCTGGGCCTCCGACGCGAGCTTTTTGTTGATGGTGTCCTCTACCGCCCGCTTGACGACGCGCGGACCGACGACGGCCCCGAGGTCGTGCGTGGTGCGGGCGGGGGACGTGGCTGGGATCCCGTGGAAGGTGACGACATCCTCGTCCGGAAGGTAACGGGGGCGGTGAATCGTGACTCCCGCTATCGGGCCGTTCCATCCGGTCATCCTGGAAATTTCGATTTCGGCCGGTCGAATTCCGCCGACTCCATACAATGCCGCGGCCGTTCGATGCGAGGCCACGGCATCGAACGCGAGCGTCGCCTCCATCGTCCGGCTCCGGAACGACCGCGTCGCGCCGACCGCTCTCACGACCCGCCCGTGGACGATCTCCCATTCGCCGAGATCTACCTTCCGCCGCTCGGCGCGCCACGACACCCCTGCCCCGCGCAACTGCGCGCGCGTCCACAGGCCGTACTGCTCGTCGGCCAGCGCCGGGAGCTCCGCCTTGTTCGTAGTTTTGTTCTCGTTGGCGACCATGGATGCAGTCCACCAGAGCGGCGCGCCGGCTGCTGTGACCTGGGTCACACTCGCGCGATTCGAGGTTCTAAACCCAGGAGAACGTCAAAAAGCGCGATATCTGAGGTTAAGAACCGGAAATCGCGCGCCGGGGCGCGCCGCGGGCGGGAGGCTGTCTCGGCGGCGCACTAGGATGGGTCCGTGGCGTATCTCTCCCTGTACCGGAAGTACCGACCCCAGACGTTCGACGAGATCCTCGGCCAGGACCACGTCTCGAAGACCCTTGCTAACGCCATCGTCGAGGACCGCGTGGCGCATGCCTACCTCTTCACCGGGCCCCGCGGAACCGGCAAGACCAGCACCGCCCGCGTCCTCGCCAAGGCCCTCAACTGCGAGCAGGGGCCGACCACTACCCCGTGCGGCAAGTGCCCGTCGTGCGTCGCGATCACCAATGGTTCGTCGATGGACGTCATCGAGCTCGACGCCGCGTCGCATTCGGGAGTCGACGACACCCGCGACATCTTGCAGGGGGTCGCCCTTGCGACCGCCGGCGGGCGCCGCAAGGTCTACGTCATCGACGAGGTCCACATGCTCACGACGCCGTCGTTCAATGCGCTTCTCAAGACGCTCGAAGAGCCTCCGCCGCATGTCGTCTTCATCCTTGCCACGACCGAGGCCCACAAAGTCCTCCACACGATCCAGTCGCGCACCCAGCGCTTCGACTTCCGCCCGATCTCGGCCGAGGTGCTCGAGAAGCAACTCGCCGATATCGCCGCGAAGGAGGGAATCGAAATCGATGCGGGGGCTCTCGGCATCGTCGCGCGCCATGCCGAGGGCGGGTCGCGCGACGCGCTGTCGACGCTCGACCAGCTGCGAAGCCTCGGCGCGCCGATTACCGCCGAGGATGCCGAACGAGTCCTCGGCGGCCGCGACGACGATGCGTTCATCGAGCTGTTCGATGCGCTCGCGTCGGGCGACCTCGGGGGCATCTTCTGGGCCGTTCATTCGCTCGTTGCCAAGGGGACCGACGTCCGGCAGCTCGCCCGCGGCGCGCTCGGCCATGCCAGATCTCTGTTGCTGCTTTGCACCGCGCCCCAGGCGGGTGCGTTGCTCGACGCATCGGAGGAGGATCGGGCGGCGCTCGAGGCACAGGCGGAACGATTCTCGACCGACGTCCTCCTTCGCACCGTCGACCTCCTGGCGCACGCCCTCGCCGATATGCGGGAGGCGCCGAACCACCGATTGCTGTTCGAGGTGGCGCTCGTTCGGGCGTCGACCGCGGCTCCCGTCGAAAGCCGGCTCGTCCCGCGCCCGCCCCAGCCCGAGACGGCGACGTCGCCCGCTCGAGGCGGTGCGCCCGCGCGCCCCAAGGCGGAGCCCGCCGAGCACGCTGCCGCCGCGACCGCGCGCCCGGCCGCCCCGGAGAGGGATGCCGCCGCCGCGCCCGAGCGCCCGCAGGCGGAGCCCGCCGAGGATGCCGCCGCGGCCGCGCCCCCGGCCGTCCCGGCCGAGGTCGGCTTCGGTCACATCAAAGACGCGTGGCCGGCGGCTCAGCGGGAGGTACGGCGGAACTCGCAGCGGGTGGCCGCGCTGCTCAACCCGTCGCGTCCGGTCGATTTCGCCGACGGCATCCTTTCGGTCGAGGTGCAGTCGGACTTTCACGTCGAAGAGATGAGCGGCGCCGGCAACTATGCGCTGCTCGCCGATGCGGTGCAGGCGGCGGTCGGCGTCCGGCCTCGTCTCACGTTTATTACCTCGGCACCCAAAAGAGAACGCACCCCGGCGCGCCTCCAGCAGTCGGCGAGCGCGATCTCCCCGGCGGTGGAAGAGGAGGAGACCGTCGCCGAGTTCGTCGAGGCGGCGCCGGTCGTCGACGCCGCCCACGATCCGGTCGAGCTCGTCAAGAAGGGCTTCGGCGCCGAGGTAGTCGAGGAACGATAGGAGCGGGGGACAGATGAACAACATGCAGAAGATGATGAAGCAGGCGCAGAAGATGGCGGCCGAGATGCAAAAAGCCCAAGAGCAACTAGCCGACGTAGAAGTCGAGGGCTCGGCCGGAGGCGGGGCGGTGAAAGTCGTCGCCACCGGTGATCAGCAAATCGTGAGCGTCGTCATCGATCCCGACGCCTTCGACGGCGCGCCGGACGCGGACGACATCGAGATGCTCGGCGACACCGTGACGGCCGCGGTAAACGATGCGCTCGAAAAGTCGCGTGCGCTGCAGGCCGAAACGCTCGGGCCCCTTGCTGGCGGCATGGGCGGGCTCGGTCTCCCGGGACTGTAGAGCCGCGGGTGTACGCCGGACCAATTCAGGACCTGATCGACGAGCTCGCACGGCTCCCCGGTATCGGGCCGAAGTCGGCCCAACGGGTCGCGTTCCATCTCCTCAAGGGCAGCAAAGAAGACGCGGCGCGCCTCGCGCGGGCCATTCAAGAGGCGAAGGACAAGGTCCGCTTTTGCCGGGTCTGCTGGAATGTCTCGGATCAGGAGCTGTGCGAATACTGCCGCGATCCCCGGCGCGACCAAACGATCCTCTGCGTCGTGCAGGAGGCGCCCGACATCGTCGCCGTCGAACGAACCCGCGAGTACCGGGGGATGTACCACGTGCTGCAGGGGGCGATCAGTCCCATCGAGGGGATCGGGCCGGAGGACCTCCGGATCGCGGAGCTGCTCGAGCGTCTGCGGACCCCGTCGGACGGCCGCGCCCCGGTCGGAGAGGTCATCGTCGCCACCAACCCGAACATCGAGGGCGACGCAACCGCGATGTATCTCGCCCGGCTCATCGGCCCGCTCGGGGTCACGGTCACGCGCCTCGCCAGCGGCATGCCGGTGGGGGGTGATCTCGAATACGCCGACGAGGTCACGCTGGGTCGTGCGCTCGAGGGACGACGGCGGCTAGACGGTTGATCTGAGAAGCGCGAAAATCACCCCGACCCTCCACTGGAGGAACATGAGCGACGAAGTCGCGACCCGCAATCAACTGACGGCGGACGATGATCCGCTTTTTGACGAACGAAGTCTGGATTCCCATGTGGGCCAGACGGGTTACCTCCTGCCCTATGCCGTCGTGGCATCGCTGTTCGTCCTCGGCGCGCCGCTCGTCATCACGGTTGCGGCGGTGCTCGCCGTCCCGTCGCTGCACCCGTCGGTCCTCGTCGGCTTAGCAGTCGCCACCGCGGCGGTTGCGGTGATGAGCGGAATGTTGTTGTGGAACCGCAGACCGGAGTCGGTGATCGTTTCTTTCGACGAGCTCCTTCCGTGGCATGCGGTGGCGCGGCATCGCGCCGAACGGCGCCTCAGCGCAGTCTCCGAGCTGCTCGGTTTCGGGAGCCCTAACGAGGCGCGCGCCGCCGCTCCACCCAGCCTCACGACGCTGTATCAGATCGTGGCCGCGCTCGAGGCCAAGGACCCGTACACGCATCGTCACTCGGGCCGGGTCGAGCGGCATGTTCGCCGGACCGCAGTCGAGATCGGCCTGCCCCCGGAGGAAGTCGAACAGGCATGCCGGGCGGCGGCGCTCCACGATGTCGGCAAGATCGAGGTCCCCGACGAGATCCTCCGCAAGCCGGGGGCGTTGACGAGCGCGGAGTGGAACGTCATCGCTCAGCACCCGGAGGTGGGGGCCCGGCTCGTTGCCGGCGCGGTGGGGGACGAGGTCGCCGCCGGAGTCCGCCACCACCACGAGCGGTGGGACGGGCGCGGGTACCCGGACGGGCTGCGGGGCGAGGCCATCCCGGTTTACGCGCGCCTCGTGGCGGTGGCAGATACGTTCGATGCGCTGACCTCGGCGCGCCCGTACCGTCCCGGCCTCGGCAGCCGCGAGGCGGCCGAGATCGTGGCCGGGGAGTCGGGGCGGCAGCTCGATCCCGATGTGGTCGGGGCCTTCCTCGATACGCTCTCTCGGCGACGGCCCATCGCGCTCGCGTTCCTTCCCCTGATGTGGCGGAGGGTGACTCTTCCAGTGCGCGCCGCCGGATCGTCCGTCGTTGCCTCCTCGGTGGCGACGGTCGCGATCCTCGGCTCGGGGATCGTCCCGATGGGCGAGCCGGCTCCTCGTTCCGCCGGCCGTGACGGCGGGGGCATCTCGAGCACCGAAGTCGAGGGGGTCCCGTTCGTCTTGCCGTCGGTCTCGGAGCGCAAGGACGAGAAGAAGCCGCGCGTCGGCAACGGGATGACGCGGGTGACCATCCCCCGGGAAGAGAACGGCACCCTCGGGCCGGCCGCGGGAGCCGGGCGAGTGGCGGGCGCGCCGTCGTCGGATGTCGTCGCCGAGGGGGCGCCGGCGGGCGGCGCTTCGTCTTCAGGCGACGGGCCCGCCCCGGTGAGGCCTCCTCCGGCCGGAGCTCCGCCATCGGGGGGGTCTCCCGAGAACCCGCCCTCCGCCGAGAAC
>Ga0247713_1000225_pt1 | contig 40125 bp, 35 predicted proteins | sample 21E_NmetaG_FD_189936 | JGI IMG/M metagenome (GOLD analysis project Ga0247713, IMG submission 189936) | Soil microbial communities from hillslope of Landscape Evolution Observatory, University of Arizona, Oracle, AZ, United States - 2-1-E_N | ecosystem: Engineered > Artificial ecosystem >...
GCCCGACGCCGACGCTGGTCGTGACCGCGTCGGCACCGCACCGCCAGCACTGGGCGGTCTCGACGCTGCTGTCGTGGGCGAGGGCGCGCGGTCTCGCCGCGGCCTTCCAGACGGCGGCCGACGCGCTGGCCGCGCCGGCGGACGCCGAGGTCCTGGTCGTCCACGCCGGCCGGTACCTAGTGAGGATGGGCGACACGCCCGTGCCGGGCGCGGACAGGCGTCAGGCGCTGGCGCACACGGTCATCGTCGCGGAGGACAGCCACTCCGGCCTGGCGTGGGCGCGGCTGCTCGCGAGGGGCAGGCCGGTCGTCGTCGTCAACCTCGAGGGCGACAAGGAGCGAACGCCGTGATGACGCAGCTCCAACAGCGCGTGGCCGAAGAGCTGCTAGGCGTCGGCCAGCCGCGCCCGGACCCCGCCCCGCGCACCGAACGGCTGCTGCGCGAACGAATCTCGGCCGCGACAGAGCGGGCTGCCGCTCTCGTCGGCGACGGGCCGAAGCTGGTCATCACCAAACGCTCACTGGCCGGCCTGTCGACGTGCGAGCAGATGCACATCGCGGAGCGCGACCAGCCTTGGCCGGACCGCCTGCCGGACGCCGTGGCACTCGGGCTTCTCATCCACCGGGCGCTGGTGATCGTGCACAACTCGCCAGGTCTGCCGGCGGGCGAGTACGTCGCCGAGGCCGACCTCGTGCTACGCCGGGAGCGCAACGACTACCTGCTGTGGGCGCGCACGGCGAGCATCGCAACGACGGCAGAAACATCCGCGGCCGCCACCAACGCCGTCGCCACGTTCATCCTTGACTGGCCGGCAATGCCCAGCGGTTGGCAGCCGTTGTTCGAACCGACGGTTCGCGCGACGGTCGGCCCGTTGGTCCTGAGCGCACGGCCCGATCTCGTACTCGGCGTGCCGAGGCCCTCCGCAGTCCCGACCATGGCGGTCGTCGACTTCAAAACCGGCCAGCTCCGCGACTCGCACCGCGCCGAGGCGATGTTTTATGCGGCGGCCGCGACGCTCCGTTGGCGTGTACCGCCCGCGCGAAGCTTCTGCTTCTCGCTGTCGTCAGGCGCGTCGACCTTCCCGACCGCCGTCACCACGGACGACCTCGTCGCCGCCGCGGACAACATCGCACACGCAGCCAACCGCCTGGCGGAGCTGACGCTCGCGGACGCGACGCCCACGAGGACGCCGTCGCGCGCGTGCGACTGGTGTCCGGTGCGCGAGGACTGCCAGGAGCGGCTGGCCCACGAGGGCGCAACACCCGAGCACCAGTTCGTAATGGGAGGCGATTCGTGAGCCTGCACCACCACGAGACAGGCGTGCGTGCACGACCACGGCGCGGCGACATCACACGGCCGCAGTCGAGCCCCCCTCCGGGCAGCCCGTCGGACACGGCTCGTTCATCACCGCCAAGCAGCCGATCAGGGCTCGAGGTAGGAGCGGCCAAACCGGCCGTCGCGTCTTCCCGCGACGACGCCGTGCCGGACCCGATCGTGAGCCGCGGCTACGACGCGCTCCGACGGTGGCAGGTGGCGCGGGCCTGGCAGGCGCTCGCCGCGTCCGTCGATCACGTCGACCCCGAGATCGAGGAGGCGTTCACCGCGGTCATCGGCTCGGTTCGTCAGGAGAACCTGGATCGTTCTCAGGATCGGCCGAGCGCGTGAACGTCACCTTCTCGACCGGCACGTCCGACAGCGTCGTCAACGTCTTTTCGTCGTCCCCGGCATCGCCAGCGACAAGCCCGTCCAGCAGTTCTGCCAACTCGCGGCTCTCGTACTCGCCGGAAGCACGCACCGGTGCCTCGTCGGCCTTCTCTGAGGGAGATTCACCATCCATGTCTGTTCGATCGGCTTTGAAACGGCGACTCTTGACCGCCTCGCGAAACCTCGCTGGCCGCGTGTCCCGACCACTGAGTGCCCCAGCGGCCGCGTCGGGGATGCACGCAACACCAGCGACCGGTACACGCGCATCAACAACCTCGCCGGTGCCGTCGTGGGTCACGTCGCTGATGCTGTCGGTGGCCGCGATCTCCCTCGCCGGCGTCATGACCCTGTCGTCGGTTGCCGCGTCGACGCAGCGTTCCCCGTTCAGGAACACGCGCGCCAGAAGGTTGGTGATCTGCCGCGAATCGGACGTCAAGGCGAGAGAGGAACTCCGACACCTGATCGAGCGGACCCTGTGGCGGATGGCCGACGACCGGTCGATCGCCGAGGCCATCCGGCGGGGGCTCGAGCTGTTCGACTTCCCCGAGAGGTTCGACGGGCACGCTGCGGAGAACAACGGCGCGCGGATCGTGCACGCCCGGATCGGCGACACGCACTTCCTGTACGCGCTGGCCTCCGCGGCCATTCAGGACCTGTCCGACAACGAGAACTTCTTCACGACGGTGGCGGCCAACCTCATCGCCGAGTTGCAGCCGTACGAGCTGGTCCTGAACGACCCGTCACGTCTGGTCCGCAACAGTAACTACGAGGGCACGATTGCGAGCAGCCTCGAAGGCAACGTCGACACTCTCGTGTACAGCGACGGGACCGAGGACTTGACCCAGGGCATCGGCGTGCTGACGCGGATCAAGTGGCTGTTCGCCTCAAGCGCCAGGCACGACGACGTGAAGAAGAAGATCGAAGGCCGCGTGCAACAGGCGCGCGCGGGGCGCTGGCCGACGACGCGCTACGCGCTCCCGGCCGGCTACTGGTTGGGCAAGTACCGGTCCATTCACCTGGACCACGACATGGTCGAGCCGCTCCGTGAGCTGCTGGCGATGCTGGCGACGCCCGGGCTGGAGTGGCGGGACATCACCGACGCGATGGACCGGCTCGGTATCCCGACGTTGAGGCTGCACGAACACTATGGCCCGCGTGCGTCATGGCGTGACATACGCAAGCCGTGGCAGCAGGTGAAGATCAGGCTGTACCAGCACGCCGACATGTACGAGCACGGCCGGTACAAGTTCCTGCTCAACAACCCCCTGCCGGCAATCCGCGAGTACGTCGGCGTCAAGGTCCAGCGGCCCGACATGCTCGAGCTAGCGGACACGTGGTTGAACCAGCGCAAACGCCGCGAGGACCTTTGGGGCCGGTTCGGCGTCATAGAGGTCGACGTGCCGCTGCCACAGCCCCCCGGCGGATGGGCGCCGCCGCACCTGTTCCGCGCGATCCGCGAGATCCATGGCCCGCGGGGCAACGAAGCACCGAGAGGAAAGGTGGCGCTGGCGTCGCTGCCGCACTGGGAGGCCGACGGGAAGCGGTACCGCCTCGTCTCCGACCACCTCTACTACAGGCTCGTCATGGTCGACCTCGACGTGCCAGCACCGACGGCGCGTGAGCTCCCGCCGTGGTGGAACGGGGAGTTCGACACCCGCGTGCCAGGGGTCGTCACCGTAGCCGTCGCCGACCGCTTCGAGCTCGAGCGGTCCGTGGGCGTCACGCTCGCGCGCTCGGTCGGCCGGGCCCGCGTGGTGCGAACAGTCCGCAACCGCCCGGTGTCGCCACGTCAGTGGGAGCACCTGCCGCAGCCGGCGCTGACGCCGAACGATCTCCGGGAGCAAGCCGAGGAATTGCGGCGCCAGGCCAAGCAGGCCCGGGACAACTCGAACATGGTGAGGGACCCCGAGTTGCAGGCGGAGTACCGCGCGGACTCAGAAAGGCTGGCCGCTGAGGCCCGTGACCTCGACGCCAAGGCCGCTGCCGCAGCCGAGCCGCTCGCCCTACCGCTCCCCGACCAGTTCGAGGCGGAGGTCGGGTTGCTCAAGGCAGGGCTGACCGCGCTGCTGTCGTCCGGCGAGCAGGTCGCCAAGGTCCCCGTTGCGGCCCTCCACCAGGTGCTGACGGGCTTCCGCGTCTGGCCCGACGGTCTGAATGTCGCGTGGGAAACCAAGGTCGTGCTGGCGACCAACGACGGGTGGGTGGAACTCGGCCCCTTCGGCGGTGTCGTGCGTGAGCGCGGGATCAAGAGCTCGCTACCGCCTGCGGAACGAAACCGCCTCCTCGCCGAGCGCGTGCTGCTAGAAGTCGACCCAGCGGACGCCCCCCGCGTCACCGCCGCCAGTCACACCTGGCCGCTCATCCTGGACGGCCTGCGGCAATTGGGCGTCGAGCCCGCCGACCGCGCAGCGGTCATCGCGCGAGTGCCGCTGTTGGTCCGCCAGTCGATCGCCACAACGCTCCTCGGGAGCGAAGCGCCCACCGGGGCGTCGGCCGAGTTCGCGCAGTGGGTCAGCCACGTCTACCTCGACGGGCCCGTTCGCTTTAGGCCGCCCTGGTGGGGCAACGACTGCCGCGGGGTGCGGCTGGTCATCGACATCCTCGTCCAGGCAGGAGGAAGCATGTCGCTGCACGCGCTCAAGCAGGCTTTCCGCGACCGCGGGATCGACCCCGGGAAGATCGTCGGGATCACCCGCTCGAAGGACCGCAGGGGCGGCGGGGTCTGGCCCGAGCCGATCGCGAAGGAGGGGCCTTGGATCAACGGCCGCAGTCCCAGGGCGTGGGCGTCCCTGCGGTCGTGCCCGCACCCCGGGTGCGAGGGTCTCCTGACCGTCGCCGTGCGCGTCCCCGAGGTAACGGACGGGCTGCTGTGCCCTGAGTGCCGCAGGATGCCGAGCGACGCGAGCGTCGTGTTCCCGGACCTGTACTTCGGGCTGCCGGCATGGCCCGAGCTGCTGCCGATCAAACGCGCGGACGCCGGGGCGGGCGACCAGTGACGCGACCCGCCGCCGCGCGCGAAGAGTCCGAGGCGTGGGCGTCGGGCGGACCGCCCGTGGATGCGCTGACGCTCCTGCGCCGCCAACCGCTGGCATGCCCGTGCCGGCACGCAGCTCACGAAGGGAGAACCAATGGCTAGAACCCTGGAGCAGACACTGGCGCGTGCCCTGCAGCACGCACGCGGCGACGGAGCGAGCTACCAGCGCGCACTCGTCGACATACGCACGTGCGGTGCTGAACGACGCGACGTGTTCCAGCTCGTGCTTCGCGAGGGCGGAGCGGTCGAAGTGCCCGCCACCGTCTGGGAGGTCGCACCCCCCGACGAGGATGACGAGGCCCTCGCCTTCGTAGTGGTTCGCGCGGGCGTGCGTTGCGTGCTGGCAACGTCCGCGGACGACGACGACGCCCCGCTTGTCGGTGCCGCCCGGGCGATCCGCTCGTGCGTCGCTGTGCCGCCACCCTGGGTGATCGACCTCGGTAACCCGGTTCGCTCGGTCAACGAGCTGCTCGTCCGCGACTGCGGGTGGGACCTGACCGTCCGTCCGTTCAGAGCCGCCCTTCCGTACTCGCTGCACGACGATCGCGTCACGCTCGCTGCCCGGGTTCGAGACGCGCTCGACGCCGTCGCGGACGGTGAGGCGGCGTGAGCGCGCCAGCACGCGCCGTTGGGGCCACCGGCCGTAGTGGGCCCTGGGGCGGCCAGCCGACGCCTACGTGCGGCCGCGCTCCCAAGCGGCTGCCGGGCGCCCTGGTCGTGGACTTCGCGAAGGCGGTTGGTTCGGGATGATGAGCAAGACGGAACGCAATGAGCTTTGCAAGATCATCCGTCAGCAGGTCAGGGTGCTGCGCGCCGAGATCGCCCAGCGGCGCGCCGAGATGCTCGTGGAGATCGAGCACGAGATCGCGGAGCGGTACCGCGATGAGGATCTTGCGTGGGCGGAGGCGCAGCGGATCGGCAACGCGATCGCCGCGGAGGCCGACCGGAAGGTGAACGAGACGTTCCGCCGCCTGATCGGCGACACGTTCGTCGAGGAGCGGATCGTCTCGGCGTGGTTGCCGCGCCAGCCGAAGGAGCACCGCACGGCCCTAAAACGCGAGGCCGAGCGTCGCGTGGACGCGGCAGTCAAGGCGGCCCTCGTCCGACTCGCCCGCCAGGAGGCTGACCTGCTGCGCGGGCTCAGCGTCGACCTCATCGAGTCGGAGGAGGCGAGGCGCTTCCTGGCGTCGCTGCCAGTTGCCGCTGAGCTGGTGGCCGCGCCGTCGTTGCACGAGCTCGAGGCGGTCGTCGCCGCGGACGAAGAGGCGTGATCAGGCCGGGTGGGTGACGGCGGCAACCGACCGCCCCAGGCGCGTCTTCCGTCACTCTCCCGGCTCTCACCGCTTGCCAACGTCCGCGGCGATGCGCGCGCTCGCGCACTCGCACCCAGCTTCAGCAAAGAACACGAACCCGGTTCGGCCTGCTAGTAGGTCGAAGCAGAACGAGCTGCGAAAGACGTGCACCGCAGAACCCGCATAGGGAACGCCGGAGTCCGCAGCCACTGCCGCCGCAGACATCCCTGGATCCCGCCCCATGCCGACCGAGCGGACGCGCCCGCTCTGGGGACTCCCGGCGAGAAGTGAGCAGGGCGCGCGTACGTTCACTGCGCCGCGTGTTCGACGACGAGGAGGACGAATGCACCAGCTCCACGCAGCAGTAACAGCCCACCCCGACTCCACACTGCTCGTGCTGGTCCGCTCGGGCGACCCGAACGACGACGACAGGATGACCTGTCTCATCGAGCGGACAATGGACGGGTTACGCGCCCTCGTGCCGGAAGCCTCAGGCCTGTCGCGCAAGGGACTCGAACCGCTCACCCGCCCGCATGAGCACTCGGGGCAGCAGCTCAACGTCCCCGCCGGCGGCCGCGGTGTGGCGTTCAGCGTCGGAGGCGCCCACGTCATCTATTGGCAGGGGCCTTCGCTGGCAACGCGCGCCGCCCCGCTTCTCGACGTCCTCGTCGCCACCGCCAGGCGCATAGGCCCAGTGGTCCTGTACGCACCCACGCTTTCCATGATCGCCCGGTCGGCGGCGGCACTCGACGCGCTGCTCGAGGAGTCGGCCGCGCACCTGTCGTGGGTTGTCACTAACGACATCACCGTCCCCGCGCGGACATCGGTGCCGCCGCCTCAGCGGGGTCACGCGACCGCATAGCCGTGGAAGCGGAACCGTCGTCAGGACCTGTCGAACGGGGGCGCAGGCGCTCTGGGGACTGCCCGGCTGCTCGCCGAACTCGCCCCCTAACGTGAACCAACCTGCACACGAAGGGAGCACACATGTCCAGCACATTCGCGATGGCGCGCCTCGAAGAGGACAAGGAAGAGGATGTCCTCGTCTGGAGAATGCGAGGGGAGGTCGCGCCGTCTGTCGGCGTTCTCGGTTCCGTCATCGTCGCGGTAATCGGCGGCGCGCGCTGGAGGGCCGTGATCATCCCGATCACCGGGTCGCCGGTTGTCGAGGACGTCGGGTCTCTCCTGCGCGACACGCGCGATGTCGTGCACATTTCGGCCGAGGCCGCTGCGACGAACCTCACGACGGTTCTCGAAGCGGAGGGGTACTCCCTGGACGGCCTCGAGCAGACCAAGATCGGCTACTACGAGAACATGCCGGCCGCGCTACTGGGCGCGCGCATCAGGCGTATAGCTGACCGCATGTCGTGATCCCCTACCAGGCCGTCGCGGCGCGGAAACGTGCCGCGGGTGTGCGGTCGATCCACAGGGGACTTGGCGGGCCAAAAGGTCGTCGGTTGGGGCGGCGCGTTCCGGCGCGCCGCTGTCGGGGACTCCGGGACGCTCGAACGCATCGGCTCTTTACGGTCATGACAGTCACGAGGGATGGAGGAGAGGGATTGTGGCACCACTTTGCGTGGAACGGGGCGGGTGCCGTCGCTTCGTCGCGCTCGCGGCCGGGCACGACGAGGGTTCGGCGGCATGCTGAGCCGCGACGCGACGGACCAAAGCCTCCTCGACCGCGTGGCGCACCACGAGGCGAGGGCAGCATTGGCGGTGCGGCACGCCTCCCGCTACGACTTGGCCGCCGACTCGCTGCGCCGCTTGGCCCGCGAGTTGAGCGAGGCCGACGAGGAAGGACGGTCGGTGACGGAATCGCGGATTCGTGGCGCGATCGATGCCGCGGTCGGGGTCGCACCACGGCGTTGGGTGAGCGCCGATGACGTCTTCGACGCATTGCACGTCGACCACGACGAGTCTTGTTACCCCCCCGACCCGGAACCGGGCGGCCCCGACCATGATCGCGACTGCCCGAACCTGCCGCCGTGCGAGTGGAAGCGCGGTCGAGGCTGGGTCAACCGGGTTGGTCTGAGCTGCTACTGGGGGCTGGCATGCCGGTACGTGGGCTTGTCCGACTCGCTGGCTGACGCCAGCACCGTTTACCGCGAGCACGGCGACGCGTTCCGCCAGATGGCGGCGGTCGACCGGGGACTGGCCATGGACGCGCGGCTGGCGTACATGGCCGCGTCGGCCGCGGCGTAGCGGCACCCTGACAAGCGCGTGGGCGCGGCGACGGTGTGCATTGCGCCGCCCGTTAGAACCTCGGGCCGCCGTTCGTACACCTCGGTGTGCGGCGCGTGCCACGCCGCCGCTCGGAGGTTCGCTACGTGAACTGGCTTCGGGAATGGGTGCGGGACGAGCGAGTCGCCCACATGCTCACGCCCCGCCCGCGCGTCCGCGTCACTCTCCGGTCGCTTTGGTTCGCCTGCCGAGTGGCGGCCCAACGCCGGGCTCATCGGCGTACTGCCACGCATGCCGTACGGCACCGGCGGTAGTCGCGGAGAACGCTGCGGCAGCGCCGCGGCGTTGGCCCAGCCGCGGTACGCCACCGTCCTAGCATGGCGCGTCAGTGGGCAGTGCCGATCGCCCGCTAGCCGCTCGCGAGTCAGGTCTCCGCGCCTCCGGGGGCGCACGCCTCGCTCCCAGCCTGGGGACGCATAGGCCGACCCCAGCGGGCGTCAGTCGCTGGGGCCTCAAGCGGCTTCCGCAGTTCGCGGCGTTGTAGCGCGCGAAGGCCCCGGCGGGCGGCCTAGGGGACGAGGTCGTCGACTACGTCGACTGCCTGGTCCGCACCCGCACACACCGCGGAGCCGACCCTCCCGTCGCAGCGGACGACCTTGGAGCTTTCAACTATGGCTTCCTCACCCTGTGCTTCGGCTTGCGCCTCCGTGTCGGCGGACACCGCTTCGTCGGTCGCCACACGATTGTCCGCCGACGCGCGTTCGGTCCGCACCGTCACGTCCCCCGTTTGCCGCCTTGCCATCCCGGGCGCCGACCGCCCGACGGCCTCCGAACCGCCGTCGCGGTCGATGCGTGGTTCACGCACGGTGGTCACCGACATCGCGGGAGCCGGTTCGCGCTCCGGACGCGGGTTGTCACTGCCCGGTCGAAAGCGCGGCTCGTGCGCCGTGATGTGAACCCGCTGGCGTCCGGAGGCATCAGCGTCAGCCGAAGCCGCGCGCGGGACGCCGACAGCGGCCACAGCGGTGGTCACGGCTAGGACGGCGACGGTCGTGACCTCTGCGGCCGCCGGGAGTGCTTCACGGACGCCCGACAGCGCGTTTCGGAGACCGCCGATGCGCTCGCGAGCGCGGCTGCGCGCCGCTGCGAACCACAACCACAGCGGGACGAGCAGCCGGATGCGGCCGACGTCGGCCTCCATCCGCTCGTACTGGACGCGCAGGGACCGCCGCGCCCTGTACAGCAGCATGTCGACCGCCGCCCTCTCGATGCCCAGCCTTCGTGCGATCGCCATCGGCTCCCAGTCCTCGAGGTAGCACAGGACCAGCGCCTCGCGCTGTCGTTCGGGGATCTCCCGGAGCGCGGCTAGCACCAGATCGCGCCGCGACAACGCATCGGCGACGTCGGGGTGGTGCGTCTCGCCCATCACGTCGGCGGCGGGAAGAGGGGCGTGCTGGTTGTCCTTGAGCCGCACTGTGTCGATCGCGACGTTGATCGCGACCTTGCGCAGCCAAGGCCACAGCGGCTTACCCGTTTGGAACGTGCCGGCGCGGTCGGCCGCGCGCAGCAGTGCGTCCTGCGCGACGTCTTCGGCGAGCGCGGGGTCACCGGTCCGGGTGCTTATGAGCGCGACCAGGCGGGCGTTGTACACGCGGTGAAGCGCCTCCATGGCGGCCGGTTCTGTGGCGGCTGCCAGCAGGAGCTTGTAGTCAAGTTCGTTCTGAGTGGCGACGTAGGCGGACACGGCGGGCTCCACGCGGGACGGGCGCCCTGAGTACTTCTCGATTCAACCCGCGTGGTCCTGCCCGCGCGCCCCGCAGCAGCCGTTACGGCAGGGGTATCCGATAGCTGTACGACACGTACCCGACCGAAGTCGTCCCCACGCGGAAGTCGTCCTCCACGGTCGACGGGTACGGCGTCGACAGGGCGCATCCGCCGCCTACTGTCGTCGTCTGCCCTTGCGGGGACGTGTAGCTGACGCTTGCTCTCACGCAGTCGCCGAAGGCCGGTGCAGGCACCAGGAGAGCGAAAGACAACGAGGCGATCAGCGCCGCTCCTCGGCGTGAATTTCGTGACATGAGTCTGGCCTCCCGTATCGCGGTTGTCCGCGCAGCCGGTCGCGGCTGCGCGTGAGTCCCCCGGGTACGGCCCCGACACAGGCCGATCTAACGCGGGTCGTCACCAGGTCACGGGTGACGACGCCGGAGGCGTCGGCGGTGCGCCGCCGGCGCTCGAGCGGGATGTGCGCGTGAGATCCCGGTCGCGTGCCCCCGTAACACAAGCGGCCCTGGCTGTGGGGGATTGGCGAAGCGAGGCGGACTTGGAAAACGCAACCGGCAACCGAATTGGCGTCGTGGCGGAAGGCGCCGATACCTGCTGCACGCCCTCGCCGTCGCCAGGCCGTGCACGGTCCGGCAGGACGTCGGTGCGTAGGGCGGGCACGTACAGGTGGCTGGAGCCCGGCGGGGGCTCCCGGCGAGCGCGGCCGGGTTTTGGAGGTGCGGCTGGTTCGCGTAGGTTCGCCGCCGCTAGGCCGAAGTGCGGTGTCACACCCCTGACCGACACTGGGAGCAGCCGATGACTTCGAGGGAGGTGCGAGACGCCGTGCACGGCCTCATCGAGCTGCGCCCGCGCGAGTGGGACCTAGTCGACACGCGCGCGTTCCAGCGGCTTCGCCGTGTAAAGCAGCTCGCCATGACCGACCTCGTGTACCCGGGGGCCCGTCACTCCCGGTTCGAGCACTGCGTAGGCGCGGCGCACATGGCCGGTAGGACCGGCGACTCGGTCAACGCGCACGCTGGTGGTGAGCCGATCGACGTCGAGCGGCTGCGCGCAGCGGCGCTTCTCCACGATGTCGGTCACGGGCCGTTCTCGCACGTGTCGGAGATGGTGTTCGAGAAGCGCACTGGCAGGCGGAAGATTCACGAGAGCATCTCGGCTGCCGTCATACGCCACGACGCTGAGGTCCGGCAGGTGTTGGGTGATGCCGACGCCGAGTGGATTGCTGATCTGCTGACCGGCAGTGGACACGGCAGCACCCGGTCGGTGGAGCGCGACGTGGTCGCCGGTCCGGCGGACATCGACAAGCTCGACTACCTTCTGCGGGACTCTCACTACTGCGGCGTCAACTACGGCCGGTACGACAAGGACAAGCTGATCGAGTCGGCACGACTCCAGCCCGATGTCGGAGGCGGCTCAAAGCTGGCGTTCCACACGGACGGCATCTACGCGCTAGAGGAGATGCTCCTCGCCCGCTACCACATGCACAGGCAGGTGTACGGGCACAAGACCCGAGTGGCCACGGACATCATGCTTGTGCGGGCGATGGACTTCGGCGTCGACGAGGAGCTGCTGCCGGAGCCGGTGTTCGCTCCGCCGGAGGAGCCAGACGCGGCGTACGTCGCCGAGTACCTGCGGTTCGACGACGAGGCCGTCATCCGCGCCCTCACGGCCCATCCCGATTCACGCTCCGGCGAGATAATGCAGGCCCTAGTCGACCGGAAGTTGATGAAACGGGTCGGCCGCATGGACTTCGCGGAGCTGGACTACCGTCTCGGACGCGAGATGGCCGGGTTCATCGTCGACCCCGACGAGGCGGCGCTCGACGCGCTCCCGCAGATCGAGGACACCATCGCCTCTACGATCGGCGTACCGGCCCACTGGGTCGCTGTCTTCCACGACCGGCTGTCCAACCCTGTGCTCAGGCCGTACACCGCGCGCATCGAGGGCGACGACATCGTCCTGGTCGGCGACGACGGGCGCGTGCACGTGTTCCACGACGCGTCTGAGGTGTTCACACGAGGCGAGGGCGAGCAGCGACGTTCCGTTAGCCTGTACGTCCGTCCCCCGGACGACGACCGCGGCCGCCTCGACGACCACGTTGTCGCCCAGGCCTTCCTCGACGGCCTCGCCACCTTGGGCGAAATCGCCCGGCAGATATGAGGGGACCCCGATGAAGCGACGCGACGCAATCCTTACGCTCATCGACGCGCTGAGCGGGCGACACGACCTAGGTAGAACAGCCCTGCAGAAGGCCGCCTACTTCGTCGACGCCCGGCTTCGCCTCGGATTCGGGCACTCCGCCTACTACTACGGGCCGTTCTCGAGCGCGCTCGAGTCGGACGTCGTGACCCTCGTCAACGCCGGGCTGGTGCGCGAGAAGGAGCACAGGCTCGGGTTCGTCAACCAACAGGGGTTCGAGGGCCGGCAGTACGAGTACGACCTCGACGACGCCGGCAAGGAGCGGGTAGCGAGGATCGCGGACAAGTACCCCGACGAGGTGGACGAGATCCGCCGGGTCGCCGCTACGCTGCTCGCGTCGCCACACGGGCTCGATCAGAAGCTGCTGTCCGCTGCGGCCAAGGTCCACTACATAGAAGAGCTGGAGGGCGAACTCACGCCTGAGGAGATCGAGGAAGTCGCCCGGCAGTTCAACTGGACGCTCCCGGCGAGCACGGTCGAACGGGTGCGCAGACTGTTGGCCGACCTCGACCTGTGAAAGGTTGCGCCGGTTCACCGGCTGGAGTCGCCGAAGGTGGCACACTCCCCGCCGTGCACGGGATCCCGGAACACGCCGTCGCGTCAACTCACACCCGACAGCCGTCCGACAATCCGGACGCAGACGCATTGGCGGCCGCACTCAAGCCCTTCGCCGAAGCCTGCCGACGCGTCAACGCTCAGTACGACACGCTGGCCGATGAGCACGGGGACTCGGCTGTCCGCCGGCCGTCGCCCGACGCACTCGTCTACTCCTTCAGTTACGACACGCTGCTCGTCGCGCTCAACGCATACGACAAGTACTCGGCCGGAACAGGGTTCCCGGCCGACGTCGGCGGCGACGTCCTGTGGCTACCGATTCACGCTGACCGAGACGCAGGTCCAGGCGAGCCGCGCGACCTCCGCACCTGAGGCGGGCTATCGGCCGGCGCGCTCGTGCGCGGCCGCCCGTCTATGCGACGCGGCCTCGTCACTTGACGGCGGGGATAGTCGTCGATCGCGTGCAACCTTCGTGCGGGTAGTGCGTGATGGCCACGCATCTCGTGTGTCGTAACCGGGCCGCCGTCGCGGCCGAGGGCCCGCTCGGTCGCTATTCGGCGGGCAGCGCGTCGGGCGCGGCGGTGACCGTCCTGTCGGCCGCCACCCACAAGACCGTGACGGCGAGCCGCTCCAAGGCGGGGGCTATCCGCTGGACGCGGGACTTGTGCGCCGTCGTCGCGGGCAAGGCGATCGCGGCACGCCGCTCGCCCGTGGACACAACGCCGAGTGCGGTGACAACCGCGCGGCCGATGTGCGACGCGATCTGTCCGGAGTCGAAAGGCTCCCCGTAGCGCGTGGAGTCCGGGTCCGACGACGTCTCGCCCTTCGCCTCAACGCTCAAGCAAGTACTGCCGCGCTTCATCACGAGGTCTTCGCCGTGCTGCTTGCCGACGGCCTTCGCGGAGCTGACGTACTGCCACCCGCGCTCGGTCAGGTAGGCGCGGACCGCGTCTACCACATCGTCCTCGCCGAGCATGGCGGCATTATGCGCTGTCCGGCCCAGTGCGCCGCGGCTGTCGTGTGAGGACTGGGTGGGGCGATCAATGTGGGAGAAGCCCTTCAGCACGCTCACACCGCCTGGTTGCACACTGCCCCTGATCATGGCGGAAGTCGCGGTCGCAGCCGGCTCCCAAGGCGCGGCGCTGCGTTGGCGACGGCGGCGGGGCGCGAGCCTCTGAAAGTAGGCTCGTTCGCGCCGCGGGTCCGGTGTTCGCGAGCATGTCGAGGTGATGGAGGCCTGGGAGTGGTCGACGAGGGTCGCCCGGTCGAGCTGCAGTTCGCGCTGGTGCGCGCCGTGGGAACGCCTATCAAGGAGGTCGAGGGGGCGCTGCAGCGGTCGCTCGTCGACGCTCGTCTGCTCCCGGTGCGGGTCAGGGTCAGCGACCACATCGCCGCACAGCAGCTTGTCTCGCCGTTCGCCTCCGGTGACTTCGCCGACGAGTACGACCGTTACGACAGGCTGATGACCGCGGGCGACGTCGTCCGTTCGTGCACCGACCGCAGCGACGCCGCCGCCGCGTTGGCCGTGGAGGCCATTCGTGATCGGAGGGAGGGTGCTCTCGAAGAAGCCGCGCGTCGAGGAGCGCGCGGTGTCGCCTTCGTCATCAGGTCGCTGATGCACCCCGCTGAGATCGGCCTCCTTCGAGACTTGTACGGGCCGACGTTCTTCGTCATCTCGGCGTACGCCGACGAGGAGCGGCGCCGGCGGCAGTTGACCGACGAGCTGCAGGACGCGGCGGTCCGGATGGACACGCCGGTGGAGCGACTCGTAGACGCGCTCATGGCGCGCGACCGCGGTCGCGCGGCCGCACCCGAACCCCTGTTGTCCAGCCTCATGAGCCGGGACCGCCACAAGCACCTGAGCCTCGACAAGACCTTCGACCAGGCCGACTTCTTCCTCGACACGATGGCCTCAGACCAGCATGTCGCCAGCAGCGTCCGGCGGTTCGTCTCTCTCGTGATGGGCAGCCCGTTCGAGACGCCCATGCGCGAGGAGATGGGGATGGCGCACGCCTTCGCTGCCCGGCGCCGGTCGGCGTCCATGTCCCGGCAGGTCGGCGCGGCCGTCTGCGACGCGGACGGCAACGTGGTGGCGACAGGCATGAACGACGTGCCGCGCGCCGGGGGCGGGCAGTACTGGCCTGGCGACCCCGACGACAACCGAGACCACGTCCGCGGGGAGGACACCAGCGACTCCATCCGCCGGGAGGTGTTCGCTGACCTGCTGCAAAGACTCGCGTCCGACCTCCGCTGGGTCGCGGGGGCACTTGGGTGGGACGACGCCAACGCGGCCGAGGCGCTGAGCCGCGTCCTAGGAGCCGACGCGCACGAATTCGGCGACGCGGCTCAGCGCACTAGCGCGCTGGAGATGCTGCAGTCGGCGCTGTCCGATCTGGCGCCGGACGTCGCAGTTTCGGCTGCGCTGGCGTCGCCGGTCGTGCGCGCTGCTGACTTCTTCGACGTCATCGAGTACGGACGCGCTGTCCACGCGGAGATGGCGTGCATCTGCTTTGCCGCTAGCGAGGGAGTGTCGCTGTACGACTCGACCCTGTACACGACGACGTTCCCCTGTCACGAGTGCGCGCGCCTCATCGTCGCGTGTGGCATTAAGCGGGTCGTCTATGTCGAGCCGTATCCCAAAAGTCGCGTCGCCCGCCTCTACGCCGATTCCATACGCCTTGCCCACTCCGGCCAGCCGGGCGACGAGGACGACACCCGGGTCGTGTTCGAGCCGTTCATCGGCGTCGCCCCGCGGCGGCATGAGGACTTGTTCTCCTGGGTGCCGAGGAAGCTTGAGGACGTCGACCCGTCGGTCGACTCGCGGCTGTCGGGCCGCATAGTGGAGTGGAGCCTCGAGACGGGCGAGCTTCGCCCAAGCGTCCGCGCAGGCAGGAGCGCCGACAGCGACGAGGTGAGACGGGCCGCGGTCCTCGGCTACGAGAAACGGGTTGTCGAGGACATCAACCTCAGCCTCTCGCGCGCCACCGACAAGTATCTGCCGGCTGTACAGCGGTACCTCGACGAGCGAGCCGAACGCTACGGCGCCGACTGAGCCTGCTCGAGCGCCTCCCGTGCGAACGCGGTGGCCGCCTGCTCGAACACCTCGTCGACGTTGCCCGCGCCCCAAGAAGCGGGGTTCAGGTCGTAGTTGGTGAACGCGGTCGGGACGCTGAACCGCCGGGAGTCGGCGCTGCCCTGAGTGTCGGCGCCGTTGTCGGGTGTCGTCATGGGTGCGCTCCTTGGCGTCGGACAGCCGCCGGCTGCTCGTGCTTGTCTACTGACTGTCGTTGGGGCGGATCGTAACGTCGACCAGCGACACAACGAGCGCATCCTCAACGCCCGGGCGTGTCAGGCCCGCAACACCGCGGGAGTCCGCAGTGCACGGGCCGCCGCCGCGCCCACCGGATCGCTGCTGGCGCGGCTATCCGTACGCGCACCGCCCGGGCTGACTGAGCAGATGTGCGACGCTGCGAGCATGGCAAGCGAGGGCGACGCCCCTGCGGGCGGCGCGCTGCCGCCGGCACCGCCGGCTACGTCGGCGGCGGTGCGCGTGCGGATGCAGGGCAACCGCAGGCGCGACACGACCCCGGAGCTCGCGCTGCGTCGGGAGCTGCACCGCCGCGGGAGGCGGTTCCGGGTCGACCACCCTCCTTTGCAGGGCGTCCGGCGCCGCGCCGACCTTGTGTTCCCGCGCCACCGTGTGTCGGTGTTCGTAGACGGTTGCTTTTGGCACTCGTGTCCGCAGCACGGCACGACGCCGTCGCGCAACGCCGTGTACTGGGTTGAGAAGCTGGCGCGCAACCGGGACCGCGACGCCGAGACCGATCGGCTGCTCGGGGACGCCGGTTGGGTGTCCATGCGCATCTGGGAGCACGAGCCCGTCGACGCGGCGGCAGACGCCGTCGAGGCGGTGCTGGACGCACGCGATCCCGAACGGGGTGGCCCTCGTGAACCCCGGCCGGGTGTCTGACGGCGGGCGCGCTTGCGGGGATCAGTCGCACCCGCCGTCTACCCTGCGCCGTGTGAGCGACCAGAAGCCTGTGATCAGCTTGTTCTCAGGCGCCGGAGGCCTCGACTTGGCCGTCGAACGGTGCGCCGAGCCGCCGTTGAAGCAGGACGGGACGCCGGGGCCGTTCAAGGTCGCGGTCGCCACCGACTTCGACGAGCCGTCGCTGCGAACGCTGGCCGCCAACCTTCACGGGACGCCCACCGTGCTGGGCGACATTCGCGAGGTCGCGACGTCTGAACTTCTCGACGCCGCGGGCGTGGGGAGGGGGGAAGCCGCGCTCGTCGTCGGCGGGCCGCCGTGCACGCCGTTCTCGAAGTCGGGGTTTTGGCTCGCGGAGAAGCGCGAGTCGCGCGACCCGAACGCGTCGCTGCTCGACGAGTACGTGCGGGTCGTCGAGGAGGCGCGACCGCGCGCGTTCGTCCTGGAGAACGTCCAGGGCCTGACGTACCGGACGCACTCGGAGCAGTTCAACCGGCTGCTCGCTCGTCTCGACGCGCTCGGGTACAACCCCACGTGGAAGGTGCTGCTGGCAGCGGAACACGGGGTGCCGCAGCTACGCCGCCGCGTGTTCGTAGTCGGCCGACGCGACGGCGTCCCGTTGAGGCTGCCGACGGCCACGCACTCCGGCTGGTCGGAGCGCAACAACACGGTCGACCCGGGGCTGGAGCCGTTCGTGACCGCGGGGGAGGCGATCAAGGACCTCATGGACGCCGAGCCGGAGCCGGGCGAGGTCGTGTCCGGGCAGTTCGCCGACCTCGCCGCCGAGGTGCCGCCGGGGGAGAACTACTTGTGGCACACCGATCGCAAGGGTGGTCGGCCGGTCTTCCGGTGGCGGAGCCGTTACTGGACGTTCCTTCTGAAACTCGACCCGAACCGCCCGTCCACCACCGTGCAGGCGCAACCCGGCCCGTACGTCGGCCCGTTCCACTGGGAGAACGTCACCGACGAGGACGGCCGCCTGCGGGCGCGCCGACTTCGGGTGCCCGAGATCAAGCGCCTCCAGACGTTCCCCGACGACTTCCAATTCAACTGCGACCGCGTCGAGGCGCAACGGCAGCTCGGTAACGCCGTACCCGTCGAGCTGGGGAAGTCGGTCGTACGCGTAGTCGCCGAGCAGCTCGGCTACCTCGAGCCGGCCGAGCCGAGCGGCCGGCCCGTCGTGTCCCCGTGAGCGAAGCCGGCTAGCCGCCGGCGGCGGGCGCAGCCCAGTCGTAACGGCCGGTGAAGTGCTCGTAGCGGCGCTCGAACACCTCGTCCGGCGGTCGGTGCGCGGTCGCGTCCGGCTCGGCGACCACGGCCCTGGTGCTGCTGATGAACGCCGTGGTGGCGGGGTTGTCCGCGTCGTCGAGGACGTCGGGGTGCAGCCGGATCGACCGGTCGGTCGGGTCGACCCACACGAGGTGACGGTCGAACGCGGCGTGGTGGTTGCTGCACAGGCACAGCCCGTTCCAAGCCTCGTCGACCGAGCCCGGTGCCGACGCCGGGTAGATGTGCGCGCCCTGCACAAGTCGCAGCCCCAGGCCGCACATCGCGCACCGCCCCCCGTACGCGCCGACGACGGCCGCGGAGAAGCGAGCGTCGCGTACCAGCGCGGTGGCCGTGCGGCGCGCCCGCTCGGCCGCGCCCGTCAGCGCCATCTCGGGCGGGCCGCCGGCGCCGTCGGTGAGGCCGGCGGCCCCCACGGCGATCGAGATCTCGTGGGACGGGACCGGCACCGCGGCCTCGACGGCGAGCGCGACTGCCGGAAGAAGCCGCGGGTCGAAGTAGTACATCGGCTCGCCGTCGTCGTTCATCGCCTCCGCCCACCCGTCGCGGGCCGCCTGCTGCAGCGCGGCGGGGCGCTGGAACACCGAGTAGCGCGTGGACAGCCCCTCGCGCTTGCGCGCGTCGGCCGAGACGAGCACGGGGCGGGTGACGTCCAGGTGAGGGTCCTCCGACCAGATTCCCAGCAGAAGCGGGGTGCGTCCCGCCGGCACCGCGATCGGGCGGCCGTGCCACCCGAGTCGGTCGCGCTCGTCGTCGTTCGCCGCAGGGTTTTGGAACCGTCTTTCGACGCCGACGCGCTGCGGCCGATGCGCCAGTCCGATAGGGCCCACGAACAGGGCGACGCTGAGGGTGGTGCCGTCCGAGTCGACGGTGCCGAGCGCGGGCCAGCCGTTGCCCGCGTCCTCGATGGTGAGCGGGCCGCCGACGAGCTGTGCCACGGTCACCGCCAGTTCGCTGCGTCTCACGCGGCTAGTCGACACCGCGCTCGGCGTCAGCGCCAGTCGCCGCAGCGAGACGGTGCGTCGCGACCACGCTCGCCCGACGGCGACGTGCTTGTACTTCCACAGGTGTAACCCTTGTCACCACCCGGTTTACACGCTAACCTTTTTTCGGTAAGGGTTAGTAGGACCTCACAGGAGGGATGCCATGGGCGACATTGAGCGGCTGGCGGATGCAGCCGACGAAGGCGACGCCGTTGACGGTGAGGTGGTCGACGGCCACGCCGCCGCAGCAGGGGACGCGCTGATCGGCACCGTGATCAGCGACGACCGCTCCCCGTCGTTCGAGGAGGTCCGCTTCCGCCTGGAGCCGCACGCCGCCGTGTCGCCGGGCCAGTTCGCCGTCGCGGTGACCGAGCGACCCGGCGACGCGGTGTTCACCCTCGTGCGGGTCCTTGACGTTCACGAGACGAACCCGCACGAGGACGCGCTCAGCTCGAAGACCCGGTCGGTGCTGTCGTTCCCGACCGACTACGCGCACGAGGAGACCTCGACGGTGATCTACCGGATCGCCCGCGCCGAGCCGGTCGAGGAGATGACCGCGACCGCTGACGGCGTCGGCGACCCGCGCGAGGTGTCGACGCTGCCCCGCGCCGGCGGGGTGGTGCTCGCGGCCGGGCCGGATGTGGTCTCCCGCGCGCTCGGGATGCCGGCCGACCCGCAGGACGGCATCCACGTGGGCAGCCTGCACACCGACCGCACCGTCCCGATCGTGCTCACGCCGCCGACGGTGCAGCGCCACGTCCTCGTCGTCGGCGGGATCGGCAGCGGCAAGAGCTACACCCGCGGGGTGCTGGGCGAGGAGCTGCACTCGCTCGGCGTCCCCCAGGTCAACATCGACGTCAACGGCGAGATGGTCGCGGCGGCCGAGGCGATGGGCGGCGTCAACCTCGTGCCTGGCGCGAGCGAGTCCGGGTTCACGCTGCCGCTCTCGGCGCTGACCCGCGAAGACCTCCTCGAGGCGGTCAGCGGCGTCAACCGCGGCACGAACATCGAGACCCTCATCGGCTACGCCTTCGACGACATGCAGCGCGAGGTGCGGCAAGGGCGCGCCGAACGGTTTGGCGTGGCGGACCTGGTCGCGCACATCGAGCGGGTCGCCCCGCGGCTGAAGATGGAGGCGGCGCAGACGCTGCGGCCGGCGCAGCAGCGGACGCAGGCACTGGAGCGCATGGACTTCATCGGCGAGCCCTTCGCCTGGGCGGACGCGCTCACGCCCGGCGCGTTCGTCAACATCGACTGCCGCACGAGGGTCCTGTCCGACCTGCGCGTCATCACCGCCGCGGTCGCCCGTGACATCCAGTCGCTCGCGCGCCGGCGCGCCATCCCGTTCGTCGTTCTGTCCATCGACGAGTTCCACCTGGTCGCCCCGAACGACGACCGCAACGTGTCGACGCAGGTGCTGCGCGAGATCGCGAGGATCGGCCGCCATTACCGCATCGGCCTCATCCTCACCACGCAGAGCCCCGCCGACGTCGACCGGTCCATCCTCAAGCGGCTGCTGACGAGGTTCATCCACGCCATCGAGCCCGACCAGCTCGACGCGCTCCGCGGCGTGTTCGCCGACGCCGCGCCCGAGGTGGTGCGGCGGCTGCCGAAGATGCCGACCGGTACGTGCGTGCTCACCGGTGTGTCCGAAACCGTCCGGCACGCGACGGTGATCGACGTGCGCGGGCGGGTGACGCCCCACGGCGGGCAGACACCCGACGTCTGGGCCGACCTGCGCGAGCGCGGCTGGGCGACGAAGCGCCCGTTGGGGGACATCGGTGGCGCCTAACAAGGTGAAGCTGTCCGTAGCTCAGCGCGAGCGCGCGATCCTGCGCCACCTCCTTGAGGCGGAAACGGGCGAGGGCGCCTCGGTCCCGCAGATCTACCGTTCACTGACGACCGAAGGCGCGACGCTCAGCCCCGGGGAGCCGCGCGTCGCCGACGACGTGAGCCTGCCGGTCTACTACAAGCTCGTGCGGCGGATGGTCGCCAGCGGGTTGCTGGTCCCGCTCGGCGACGGCGACCCAGAGGACGGGCAGCGGTACGAGCTGGCGCCGCACCTTCACGCCGACACCGCGCTGACGCTCGACGACATCCGCGAGCTCGTCCAGACCATGGCGCCGACGGAGTCGATCGCGGCGTTGATGGACGCGCGCGAGTACGTCAAGGAACGGCGCGACACGGTGCTGCGGTCGGCGGCCCGCGCGCTTCAGCGCGTCCCTCCGCGCGTGCTCGTCGAGGAGCTCGTCGTCGGGAAGGTCGAGGAGTTCAACGCCGACGTGCGGCTGTGGCGTGAGCACGGCGGCGACGACGACGCGCACCTTGCGAGGATCAGGACGCAGCGCAGGGACCTCGACCAGTTGTGCTACAGGTGGCTCGGCCTGTCGCACGAGGCGGTCGTCGTCCCGCCCGCGTCGGACGAGCCCGCCGTCGCCGAGGTCGACCTCGCGGTCCTCCGCCGCCAGATCGCCCGGCGCGTGTACGGGCCGGCCGTCATCCACACGGTCGCTCCCGACGGCCCGCACGCGCCTGCGGACTGGTCGAACGTCGTGACCGCCGGCAGCGACGGCAGCACCTACTCGAGCGTCATGCAGGTGGACTCGGCGGCGTCGTTCACCGACGACTCCGGCAGCGAGGTGGTCACCTTCAACAACAGCGTCGTCCACCTGCACCTCGAGGGCGACAACGCCCGACGGCACCCCAGCCCGTGGCACAGCGTCCCGCTCACGCGCAGCGCGATCGACAGCCCGCGCAACACGGGGATGGTGATGGCGCCGTTCATGTTCCGCAGCCACGGCCTCAGCGGCAGCGACTACGAGCACATGGCGAAGTGCGCCACCGACGTCGTCCAGTGGCGCGCCGACGAGAGGGTGTTCCGCGGGCACGGCCGGTCGCTAGGTGACGGCAGCGCGCTGCCGCCCCCGACCGTCCACTTCCGCGACGGCACGGTCACCCTTCAGGAACGGGAGTCGCACCACTACCAGCGCGTCGACCCGTACGGCGACATGGTGCGGGAGGGCGTCCGGCTGAGCCACGACATCCTCGCGCACATACGCGACCGGCGGGTGCCGCCGGTGTTCGCCGGGGCGGTCAAGGGCAGCCAGATCCGGCTGTTCGCGACGGTCGTGAACTGGTTCATCGCACGCGGGTGCCGCGGCGCCGGCGTGGCGCCCGTCGACCCGGGGTGGGACGTGGCGCGCGGCGCGTACCTTGCCGACAACGAGGCGATGACCATGCTGCTCGCCTCGATCGCCGCGGAGCGCGGTGACGCGTACCACGTGACCTTCGCCGTCGTGCGGCCGTTCCACGCGCTCACAGACCTGTACCGCGGCTACCGGAGCGAGGCGCCCGGCGCGTGGGAGCACGTGTTCGCATCACGTCGCGCGAACCAGCTCGCCGACAGCATGAGCGACACGTACTGGCGCACCGTCCCGGAGGTCGCCGACGACCCGTACGTGCGCATGTTCGAGTACGCCGACTACGCCCTCTTCTACATCGGCCACACGGAGGGCGACCCCGCTCCTCTGCTGCCGCGGTACGAGTTCTTGGAGTCGCTGCGGGCGATGTCCGCCGACGACGCGGAGGCACGCGTGGCCCGCAACGTCGCGCTCACCGTCGCGGCGCTGCACCGCACCGCGTTCTGCCTCGACACCGACCACAACTTCCTGTCCCGCAAGCGCCTCGTCAAGATCGTGCCCCGCGTGCTGTACGACGCGCACGAGAAGTGCAAGGCGCTGGGCCGTCAGCTCGAGTCCGAGCTCAGGTCCATGGTCATCGCCAACCTCGCCCGCCTGCGCTCCTCACACCCCGGCGTTGCGCCTGATGTCCGGTTCCGGCCGCTGGCGATCCGCGCCTACATCGAGCGGTACGCCCGCGCGCTGCGCCACGACGACGCCCTCGGACCCGGCGACGGCGACGGGACGTGACGGGCCGTCAGTGCAGCGCGTCGCCCAGCTCGTCGCGCACGTGCTCCGCGAGCCGCTTCGCCCACAGCAGCGGGAAGGCGTTGCCGACGAGTCTCGCCTGCGCGCTCCGGGTGCCCGGGAAGCGGAACGAGTCGGGGAACCCTTGAAGGCGCGCTGCCTCGCGGACCGTCAGCGTCCTGTCGCGCCGGTAGTGCGTGAAGCGGCCGCTGCCGGGGTTGTGAAAGTTCGTCGTCACCGTTCTCGCCAGGCCCCGCCGGTGGAGCCGCGCGTACGCCTGCGAGTAGTAGACGGTGCCGTTCGTCGCCTCCTTCGGCGGCCGTCGACCCTCCCTCACGAGCGCAAGACGGCGCACGAGGTCCGGGCCGTGCCCCCAGGCGACGTGGTCGTCCGGCACCGGTACCGGCAGCGGCCCGGCGCCTCGCAGCGCGAGTGAGTACTCCGACGGGTCGTTACCGTCGAGGTCGCCTATGGCGTCCTCCACCGTCACGAAGTTCGGCAAGTCGTGGATGTCGTCGTAGAGGGCGGTCATCGAGTGGAACGACCCCCGGCCGGGCTGCACTCGCGGCGCTGACCCGAGGATGGCGTCCAGCGTCTCCGCCGACGGCGTCATCAGAGACTCCGAACGGTAGTCCCAAACGCCCCGCGCGCCGCCGTGCGTCGGCTTGGGCGCCGTCGGGTTGACACCGAGGTCTCTGCGGTAGCCCAGCGCCAGTGTCCGCTGACGCGTCTGCGGCAGGCCATACGACGCGGAATTGAGCACGCCCGCCCACCACGAGTAGCGATCGTTCACGCTCGCCAACGCACCGGCGAACTCCGACCGGCCCGCGACGCCGGCGACGTTCTCCATGACGAAGAAACGCGGTGTCAGCTCGCGCACCAGCCTGAAGAACTCCCCGAGCAGGAGGTTGCGGGCGTCGTTCGACTGGCGGAGCCCGGCCGCCGACCACCCCTGGCACGGCGGACAGCCGAGGAGCGCGGTGACGTCCCGACCATCAGCAGCGTCGACCACGCGCTCGCCGGTTAGCTCGCGGACGTCGCCGTCGTCGTAGAGCACGTCCTCACCGAGGTTGTCCTTAGCCGCCTGCTTCGCGAGCGGATCGACGTCGTTGAGGAGAATGATGTCTCCGCCGAGGACCTCGACGAAGCCGGCGGCCACCGACCCGACACCGGCGAACACCTCGACGACGCCCGGCGCCACGGAGGGCGACGGGCGCGGCTGCGTTGTCGGCGCGCCGGGAACGGCGCCCGCGGTTCTCGCGCGCGTCATGCTGCGATTATGCGCACGGGGTGCCCGGTCTCCGGCACCGGGCTCCGAAGCGCCGGTCGTGCGTGACGCGGCCAGGGCCAGCGGCACCCCGGCTGTCGCAGCCACACAGCCCGCGCGATGCGATTGCCGTGGCAGCGTTAGATCCCGGTCGGCGCACCCGTACCGTTCACGGGGTGCGTTTGGCGGCGTCGAAGTTGACGCCTACTCGTAGGCCGATCGCGCCGGAGGGTCACAGGTATTCGAGATGGCATCCGACGGTAGTCGAGTCTCATTGGCGATCGTGATCCCCGCGTACAACGAGGAACGGTGGCTGCCCGCGACGGTCACCAGGCTGCAGGAGTCGTTGCGGCACCTGTCCATCGACGACGCGGAGGTGGAGATCGCCGTGGTGGACAACGCGAGCGACGACTCCACAGCAGCGGTGGCAACCAAGTTGGGTTGTCGAGTGGTGCGCGAACCGGTGCGCGGCATAGCGCGGGCACGAAACGCCGGCGCGCGGGCGACGGCGGCCCAGACGCTGTTCTTTGTGGACGCGGACACCATCCTCCCCCTCGAGGCTGTCGCAAAGGTGTGCGAGGTGATGCGGTCGGGCAGCTACGCGGGTGGTGCGTTCATCGCCGACTACCAACCTGAGAAGCGGATGTTGCGGCTGTACCACGAGGCTTGGGCCCGGTATGCCGCCAAGCGGAACATGACGCAGGGAGTCGCGCAGTTCTGCGACCGCGAGTTCTTCACGCGCCTGGGCGGCTACGACACGTCCCTGCACATGGGGGAGGACAACGACTTCTTCTGGCGCCTTACAGCCGCTGCCGCGGACAGGGGACTCGGCGTGTACGTCGACCCCGTACTGCGCGTACTGCCGTCGACGCGTCGGCTCGACCAGTGGCCGGTTTGGCGCACGCTGCTGTGGACGAACCCGTGGACGATCAAGCTTTTCCGCCGCTCGTCGCGCTTCTGGCGCCACTGGTACGGCGACCGCACGCCGCGGTGACGTCATAGCACCCCGATTGCGGACAGTTCCGCAACGCAGTCCCTGAGGAACCGGGCACTGTGCGACCTCGCGTCCTCCGCCGCTGCCCCGTACGCAGCGCGGTCGTCCAGCGACGCCACCGCGGTCACCCAGTCGTCCGCGTGAAGCGTCGGCAGCAGCAGCGCCGACGACCCCGCCGCTTCCCTCAGTCCGCCGATGTCGTGGACGACGGCTGGCACCCCGCGCAGCCCGAAGTCCACGACGACCCGCCCGAAGCCTTCCGGCGCGGCTGACGGCACGAGCAACAATCGGGTCTCTGAGATCAGTCGATCAAGGTCCGGCGACTTCGCGCGGACCTCCACGTTCGACGTCGTTTGTGGCCGCACCGGGTACCACGCCTCTTGAGCCACGAACCGCCGGTCCGCCAGCCGCCGCGCGACCTCGAGGAACACGGCCACGCCCTTGGACGGGATCGGATTCACCATGGTGATCGCGTCAGCGAAGGTCGCGCGCGGTTCGACCGTCGCAGGACGGCGGAACGGCGGGTAGAAGCGGTGGAGCGAAGTGCCAGTAGCGGCGTGTCGCGTGGCGATCCCGGCGACGAAGTCGTAGGTGGCGAGCGCGACGGCAGGCGCGCCGGCCAGAACCTCGAGGCCGGTCGGCGTCACCGAGTGGAGCCACCCGACGACGCGAGTCCTGCCAGCAAGGGCGGCGCTGATTTCGGCGCTGCCCTCCTGCGCGGTGACGGCGAGCGTGACGTCGCCTTCGCGCAGGAGACGGTGCATCTGCGACTCGATAGCCGCTTGGGGTACGGCGTGGCACGAGACGCGCCCGAGGGTGTACGTGAGCGTCCTGCGCGCGTCGTCGAACTCGACCGCTGCGCGGTTGTCCTTGAGGGCCTCAAGCAGCTCGGTGAGGCGGTCAGCGCCGGGTGGGAAGGGGTCCTCGTAGGACCCCAGGTACGACACGGTCCAGCCGGCCTCGGCGAGCGACTCGGCGAGTAGCGCATGGCTGATCTCGGCGCCGCCCAGGAACAGCGGTGGCGGGTACCGGCGCCAAACGAACAGCGCGTGCCCGCCCATTCACGTCGTCGTGAGCAGGGCGTCAAGCTGCTCGCGCGTCGCGTCGGCGCTGCGGTGCCGGATGGCGCGGCCGCCGGCGCGCTCGAACGCCGCACAGTTCCCGTCGTCGTCGTCGACCAGGACGGCGTCGGAGAACGACAGGCCCACCGACTCAAGCGTGGGGCCGAAGAAGGCGGCGGGGTCCTCTGCCTTCAGCACTCCCAGCGACGACGAGCAGAGCACCTCGTCGAACAGCCGCCGTAGGTCGCGCCGCCGCCCGGCGCGCTCGTTGAAGCAGTCCATGTTGTCGGTCGCCAGGGCAACGAACGCGTCGGCGCGTGCGCTGTCTGCGATGCACCCCATGTCACGGTCCAGCGGCATCGCCCCGCAGTCCTCGACCAGCCGCCGGTACAGGAATGAGGTGTTCCATCTCGTCGTCGTGACGGGCATGGAAGCGACCACCGACCGCGACGTGACCGTTCCGCGCATCCACGCGTTGACCAGCTCCGACTGGCGGAACAGGCGCGTGGACAAGGCGGCGAGGCGGCCGTGGAAGGTGTGCGAGGGGTTGTTGAGGATGCTCCACCAGAACCGGTCGCTAGACATGACGCCGTGCCAGTCGAAGAACACGGCGGCCCTCCATATGGGCAGGCGGGGCTGCTGGGCGCCGGACGTGCCGCCGCTGACCTCCGAATCGGGAGCCCGGGGCGCGACCGCGTGTGCGGCGGCGTCAAGCACGAGACGCCTCCTCGACGATGTCGATGGCGTGTTGCCGTAGCGCCGCAGGGTCGCGCTGCCCGTCCAGCGGTACGACGCGCCGGGTGAACACGCGGTCGGACGCGAAGTGCGCCATGAACCCGTCGACGAACCTCGTGTCGTAGTAGACGGTCGGAAAACCCGGCCGGGTGCGCGCGCGGCGCGCAAGCACCGCGGGCGGAACGTCCAGCAGCACTGTCACGTCCGGGATCACCTTCTCGCGGGCGCCGGCGACCAGCTCGACGGCTTCCGCGTATCCGGTGTCCTCGCCAAGCATGCGTGATGTCCCCGCTGGATGCGCCGCGATCGTGTCGACGGACCGGTCCAGGATGACCAAGCCGTCGTCGGCCTCCGTCAGCACTGCAACCCGAGCCGCTCGCCTCGCCTCGACGCGTACGAACATGCGTGTCGCTGCCAACTGCTGTTCCCGCCCCGCGGCGACACTCGGCGGTGCCTCGCCAGGTGCGAGCATCTCCATGTAGCACGGCACGACCAGCGTCGGCGCCGCGCCGCGCGCCGCGGCGATCGCATGCGCGAGAGTCGTCTTGCCGGTCAGAGCCGTCCCCTCGATCGCCAGCACGGTCAGTGGCATCGCGGCAAGGTAGCAAGCACCGCACGAACGTTTCGCGACGCGGCGCATGTGACCGGAGCCACCATGTCCCTGCCAGAGCCCGATGTCCATGGCGTGTGGTCGTTCGGACCGACGCTTCTGGAGAGCCACCGTGAGCATCTCGCCAGGCTCGCGGTCGCGGTGCCGCAGGAAGAACTTGTCACGCGCGCGGTCCCCACGGCAGCCGCGCTGCACGACGCTGAGGAGTGGTTGTCGGTCCGCCGCCGCAGCCGCCGCGGCCGGCCACTGGTCGCCGTCGAGCCTCACGCCGACGACATGGTCCTCTCAGCAGGCGGGTTCGCGCTGACCTGCGGCCGTCCGTTGCACACCGTCACCGTCTTCTCGGAAGGGTCGAGCCTCCATTACGAGTACGACAACGTCGTTCGCGCCGACCGCTCGACAGTGACGCAGTGGCGGCACCGCGAGTCGACCACCGCGAGCGAACTGCTGTCGGCGACGAGCGAGTCACTCGGGTTGGCGGAGGCGCCGGTCGGCTCGGGCATGTCGTCGTGTGGCGTCACGGAGTTGGTCGATTTCTTGTCGGATGCGCTGGAGCGGTGGCGCGGCGCTGAGTTGCTCGCTCCCGCGGCGGTGAGCACACACCCTGACCACCTCGCGGTCCACACGGCCGCCCGCAAACTCGGTTGCACCCTGTTCTGGGACGACACCAGTGTCCACGGCGGCTACGCCCAATCCGTGGACGACAGCATGCTCTTTAGCCTTCGAGTCGGCGCGGACCTAGCGCAGGACGACATCGACATAACCGACGCCGTGCTGGACAAGGTGACGCTCCTTCGCGTGTACCGGACGCAGATCCGCCCCGAACGCGACCTGCACAAGCCCATTAGGTACAACTGGACCACTGCGTGTCGAGCAGGGCTTGCCTCACCGTACGCCGAGCGGTTCCACCGACTGTTGCACCCCTAGCCCTACCACCCTTTGGGGGGGCGACCTGGCTCAGGCTCGCGCATCCGCGGCCACGTGTCACCGCAGTCGAGGCACGCGCGGTCGCCGGAGTCGCCGCCGAGGTCGTACTCCCTGTCCGTTCGTGGATGGTCGCATGGCGGCCTTCCCTGCTCTCGCCAACGTCGGCGGATCTTCGCGACCTCGGAAGCTTGAACCATTGCCATCCCTTCACCGCCGGACGCTCTCGCGTGCGGCCCTCATGCTTCGCCACGGGACACGTCTGGGGAAGTTAGCGGCTCGGCGTCGGCACCGCCGCCGCGCATCGACTCGTGCGGCGGCTCACGGTCCGAAGACGTCGTCCGCGTCGTCGGTGAAGTGGCCGGGAAAGTGCCGCCCCGACGGCAGGAGCCCTCCGCCGGTCCCTTCGATGATGCGCCAGTCGGCTTGCTCACTCTCGTTCGAGAGCCTCTGCGCAAGCTCATCAAGAGAAGCCGTAACGGCGTCGGCGCCGCCCTGGAAGTACCCGGCGCGAAAGAGGGGATGCTCCTCGCCGAGGCGGCCGAGTTCTGTGCGGACCCACTGGTCGGGCACTGGCACGGCGGGATCAGAGCCGTCGACGCGTATAGCCGCACGTGGCGCCTGTAGCCATGCCTGGCGGCGTTGGCGCACGTCGAAGGCCGCCAACAGGAGCAGGTACTGCCACCGTTCCCACGCGTCGACGAACGCGTCCTTGCCCAGTGCGAGCTGCTCCACGAAGACCGGGCGGAGGACCCGGTACACAACGCCCACCTCGTCGCCGACGTGCAGTGCGTCGGCGGACGCGGCGAACACCGCCGGAACGCCTTTACTACGTCCGGGGTCCGCCACCTCCTCGAGCGCGAGAAGGGTCGCAAGGAGATCGTCGCGTGCGGCGGCCACGGCCGCCGTCCCCGCCGCCCACGCCATGAAGAACGCCGGGATCCGCGGACGGTCGATCACGTTGAGCTGCCCTGACATCAGCGGTCGCCGTGCCATTCGGACGATCTCAGCAGTCCACCAGCGGTCGGTGTCCGACCGCCCCCAGTAGGCAGCGGTTGCGACGAGCGCGACCAGGAGCTCGCACTCGCCCACCGCACGACGCACCACCTCGACCTGGTCGTTGCCGGGGTTGCGGGGGTCAGCGGACAGTACGTCGAGGCTCCGGACGCGCTCGATTTCCGAGCGGATCGTGTCGTGGAGCGGGATTGCGACAGGCGAGCCCGCCAGCTCGCGCTTCGCGATGCTCACGGCCGTCGACACGGTGAGGGGGTGCGGTCTGTGCGCCGCCGCGAGCGCCTCGCACGCGTCGGCCAGGCGGCCGAAGAACGTGTCCGCGTCGACGTGTTCTACGACCTCGGCCTCACGCAGCAGCGTAAGGCGCCGGGCCGTGCCCGTGAGGTCGCCGCGACTGGTCCAGAAGGTCGTGAACCGGCGGTTGCGGGAACGCTCGAGCGCAGCGCGCAGTGCTGTGTCGTGGTCTGCTGACCACCCGCAGACGACAAGTCCGTACTCGTCGAAGACGCGGTCCAGGAGGGCGTCGACGGACGGTGGGTACGACTCAAGCTCGACCTCGGTGTTCAAGATGAGGGGGTCGCGCTGGTCGCCGTGGAGCTTGACGACCACCGGCCCGGCGTGCGCGAGCGGCAGCGAGCCCGCAACGGCATCCGGGGTCGCGAGGATCGTCGCGTCCACGCCGGCCTCGACGAGCGCGTTTTCAAGAAGTCGGTCGAAGTTGGTCGTGAGGACGACTTGCACCCACCCGCCCGCGACGAGCCGCGCAACCGCATGGTGGGCCGGCGATGGGCGGCGGGGACCGTCGTGGCCCTCGATAAGCCGCGTCACGAGCGCCTGCCGTTCCGCGTTCGTCAGCCCCAGCGCCGCCACGAGCCCCGAGTACGTCGGTTGTTGACCGGTCGTCGTCTGGTACCACCCAAACGCGTCCGCGCCGGCGTCGTGTCCCTGAGCCCGCGCGACTTCTGCGATGAGGCGCTCGACTATCTGCCATCCGGTCGGGACGCCGGCGCCGCTCGAGACTCCCGACCCGATGAGGAGCGCGTACGCACCGGGGCGGCCGTGCAGCGAGAACGCCGCCGACGTGATGGGGTCAAGCGAGTAGGTCGTCATTCGCCCACAGTTTGACGCGCGCGACGTGGCACTGCGGGACGGCGGGGCCGCCCGCAGTCAGGCACCCGCGGTGGCTCGCCGGATTCGCGGCCATCGCGTTGGCCGATATGTGCAATCGAATCTCGTCGCTGGAGGCGATGGCACGCTCGCGATTGATTCAGGGGCGCGAGGTCGGAACCGACCGGCCGTGGTTCGGTGGAGGAAGGGAGATCGGTGTTCGCCGTCGACTGTCCTGTGGTGGCCGAGCGGGTGCTCATCGAGCCGACTCAGGTGCGCTCCATGGTCAACCACGGGTACGCGGTGGACCTTCTGTTCCGGTGTGCGTGCGGCGGGGGCGGCGTGTGGCGGTCCGGGGCGCACGCCCGCGAGGAATTGGTGCTGCACCGTCCGCCGCCGTCACGCCACGTCAAACATCGGGAGGCAACGGCGCCTTCGGCCCGCTGCCCGGGACCTGCTGGCGAGCGGCGCGCTGAGGTCGACGGCGCGTGTCGTCCTGTCGGGCGGGGCCTGCTCCGTCGGTGGCGTCGGTGGGCGCATACGCATGCCGGCGCGCGTGCCGAGACGCGGACGGCACCTGAGGAATGCGGTTGACGCCTCAGTTCACCGGTGTGCGCGGGCTGCTCACAGCCGCGGCAGGGGACCAGGGGCTCGAACATGAGCGCGCGCAACCGGGCATCGTGCCGGTGGACTGCACAGCCGGGAAGCCGGTGGCCCTTGTACGGTGGCGCCATGGAAGCGCCGCCGGACTTCCCAAACAACGAGCCATTGGTCGAGCTGCTCGAACTCGGGGAGGCTCTGATCGGCGCCCTGATGCGTGCCGAGCCGTGGATCGGTGAACTCGACAGCCTGGGCGCGTTGCCAGGCGTCCCCAGAGCACACAAGCACGACTTGAACAACGCGATGCGCGCCGTCGTGGGGCCGCGGTTGCGCAGACTCGGCTACTCCGTAGAGAAGCTGGACTATCCACGCCGCTGGCGTGTTGAGCACGTCGGCACTGCCACCTGACGCCACGCGGGACGGACCGGAAACCGGTGATCAAGGCCACCAAGAAGCCCGCTCCGAACCGGAGTGAGTCGCCCCATTCGGGCGACTGTCGGCTGTGCGGCGCCCGGCTTATAGCTTTGATCCGTCCGGGCGCGCAGGCTCCGCCCGTGAGCCCGTGACGCATGCGGCCATCACGGTCTTGCGGACGCGGCGACTGACCCTTACGCCGCTGCAGGAGACCGACGCGGACGAGATGCACGGAGTGCTCTCGTCCGCTGAACTTTACGAGTTCACCGGTGGGGCGGCCCCCAGCCGAGAGCAACTGCGAGCCCGTTACCGGGCACAGATTGTGGGGCCTGGCTCAGGCGAGGTCTGGCACAACTGGGTCGTCCGCCTCGGTGACGTCGCCGTCGGTTTCGTGCAGGCAACCGTGACCGGCGAGTTCGCACAGCTCGCATGGCTTGTTGGGGTTGAGTGGCAGGGTCGGGGCATCGCGAGCGAAGCCGCCGCGGCAGCCTCGGCGTGGCTGTCCGCAAGCGGTATGACCCGCCTCACGGCGCACATCCACCTAGCGCACACGGCGTCACAACGCGTCGCCTGCGCGATCGGACTGCGACCAACCCACCTGGGACCGCGCCGGAGAGGTGATCTGGTCGTCCGTCGAGCAGTCGAAGGCCGATGCGACGTACAGCCGTTGCTGATCCGGGCATGGCCGCGTAGTCATGTCGCCAGCAAACGGCGGCAGCCGCATCGGTGCGCACGCCCGCTGTCTCGGCGGCCACAGAAGCCTCAGCCGATCCGGTCGGCGACCACCGTGGTTCTGCGCCAGCACGCCGTCGCGAGGGTGCACTTCAACCGGCGCGAGCACTTCAACGGTGCGCCCGAGCCGCGTCCGTGTCACCCGCCGCCTCGGTTGGGTGAACGCCGCTTCCACCTCCAACGGTCGGTGGCGGCCTCCCAGCGGGACCGGCGCATTACCGTCGTCGTGCCACCGCGGTTGCTCGCCGTCCTGCACGACCTGCACGTGTGGACCTGCCAGCCGCGCAGCTCTACGCCGCACCAGCCACAACGCCGGCGAAGCCGCCGCGGCATGGTGGCGATCGTCGTGTCCTGTCGGAGACCCATGGCCACAAGATGCCAGGACCACGCGCGACGACGGCAGGTGGGGGGTGCCCGGCGCGCTGCCGCGACCGGCTTGCGCGGCCGGGGCACGCGCCGTGCGGGGTGCCAGTATTAGGTGATGGACGTCGCCGTCGTCATCCGCCTGCCCGCGCCCCCGATGCTGCAGCGCGAGCTGGGGGATTGGAGCGATGGGTTCGACGTCGACGGGCACGCCGGCTCGTTGCACGTCCCGAGCCTGACGGGCGGGTCTGAGCTTGCGCCGCCAACGGGCATGCCTGCGGCGGTGGCGGCGGTGCACGACTGGGGCCAGCGTGCCTCTGCGGGTACGGGTGACCCCAGTGACGACGTCATGGCGGTCGGGGCGCTCGGCGTGCGCCTGAAGGACGTCCCGGACGATGACGTCGACGGGTTCATCGGCCGCGTCAAGAGCCACTGCTGGGGGTGGGCGCGGCGGCTCTTGGCCTGGATCGAGGTGGCTCACGACCAGGACCTGCACCTTTCGGAGGCCGTGCCGTGGGCCGAGGAGCTGTACCGCGATGTCGTAGTGATGCACAGCACCGGCGCGGCGTGGCAGGAAGGGCGGCCGCAGGGATGGAGGCTCACCGTGATGGGGTGGGATCCTCTCGACCAGCGGTCGTGGGAGATCGCCGTCGGACGTGCGACCCGCGGTGAGGAGCCGCCGCTGGGTCGGCGGCTCCTCCGTGAAGGTCGCCATTCCTTCCTGATGGGGCGGCTTCGTGAGGCGACTTTGCACCTCGGTTCGGCGTTGGAGATGGCGCTGTTCCCGGAGGTGCAGAGGGTCAAGGCCGCCTCCGGTGAGAAGCCCCTTTCGAATGAGGCGACCCTCGGCACGCTCGTGAACGAGGCGACCCGGCTGGGCATCGCGCTGCCCCCGCCGCTGCAGCACTCGAAAAGCGGGTTCGTGCCGCGCCGCAACGGCGCAGTTCACGACGCGGTGGCCCCTCCGCGCGACGACGTACAAGGCGATCTACACGCGATTACCGGCGTCGTCACATCGCTCGTGCCGCTCTGAGACGACCTCTCACAGGGCCTCAGTGCGGGATGTCCGACATACCACCGCGGGTCCGCAGCCGAGCGCGCACCGTTTGCACGGTCAGCCGCGCCGCCGATGCGGAGTTCAGCGGCCCTCTCCAACGTCCGGTCGTGCTGTCGCGTTGGCGCACTCGGCACACGGCTTCTCGACGTCCCGGTTGCCGAGGCGTCTCGTGCCGTGGTGCGTGGCCCTCCTAGTGCGCACACGCTCCGCCACTCCCGCAGGGAGCTGTAGTACCGCAGCGACAACCTCCGCCGCGTCGTGCACCTGCCGGGCCAGCCACAGCATGGGCTCCCGCTCTCGAGCAAGGACGAGAACCACGATGTAGAGCGCGAGGTACCTTGGCGACATAGCGGTCAGTCAAGGCGAGCGGACCGTCGCGAATCGAGGGGGCGCATGTCGCGAATCTTCGATGCCGGTCGCACCGGGACGCCGCCCCCGCGGTGGGGACGGACCGGCGCGTCACCGCAGAAGTCGTGGTACGACGAGTGGCAGAGCCGTCGAACTGCTCTGAACGCGGCACACGCCGTGAGTTCCGCCCTCGCGACTGGAACGCGCGATGTTGACCGGCGCCTGCGTGAGCTTGGTTCGATAACGGGGGCGAGAAGCGCGAGGACGCAGCTCGAAGGCGGCGTCAACGCGTTCCGACAGATTGTTCAGGTTCTCTGTAGCGACTTGCCTGCGCTTCCGGCCACTGGCGACGACCACATCGTGCGCCTCCTGTGGTGGTGGTGGTCCTGTCTCGGATTTGCCCGTCGCGAACTCTGGGCTGCTGCGGCGATGCCCGAGCTTGTGCAGCGCGACGGCGAACGGATCAGTCTCTCCCAGATTGACCGGATGATGTGGCGCTCCGGTGGGAGTCCCCCCGTTCGCGGAGCGGCCCCGTCTGGCCTCTTGCGTCTGACGACCGCGCTCTCCGAAGCCGCCGACGACGCCACTGAAGCCGATCCGCTCCTCCAGGTGTGGTCGCCCTGTGCCGTCGCGCGCCTGAGGGTGTTAAGGCCGGACGCACTTGCACTTGTCGCGATGCTGGCCCACCTCGCGAAGGAACCCATCGACTTAAGCGGGCTGGGCGATCACGCGCTTCACTTGACCCCGATCGCCTTGAGTGATGCCTTTGCGACGTCTGCCGGCGTCCGCCGGACCATCCAGGCGGCAGTGACGGTAGGCCTCGTGGTGCACGGCCGGGACGGCGTCAGCCTCACGGTCGAGCCGTCGGTCGTGGTACCGGCGCTGACGGACGCGGAACGGCGGTTTGGAGCAACCGCGGCCGTGGCCGCCATGCACTGGCTGTTCCCGGAGCGCACACAGCGGGCGACCACGTGGGCGCGCGCCAACGCGTTGCGAGGGCACGCGTACGTCGCCGCGGACGCCAGCGAGTCTGTTGACGTGGGTGAGAGCTGGCGCGCCTCGCTGCTGGAGCGCGTTTCGATTCTCGACCTGGAGCACGGTCGGGTCCGGGAAGCGGTCGACGCGGGGAGGCGGGCTTTGGCCGCAGCCGAGCGGGCTCGGAGCGACACGGAGCAGCTAGCAGGGATTCTCGTCAATTACGCCAGGGCGTTGGCCGCAGACGGCAACGCCGCACTAGCCGATGCGTGCTTCGCCCGCGCTCTAGACCTCGAGAGCGATGCTTTCGATCGCGCCGCGACGTTGAACCTGTATGCGAACTTCCTGAGCGACCAAGGGCAACACGAGAAGGCGGTCTCCTACCAGCGGCGTGCTTTAGGCCTGGTCGGCGACTCAGGCGAGCAGGTGCAGGCCGAGGTTGGGCACGACCTGTCTCTAACATTGTCCCGCGCCGGTGAACACGCGTCGGCCCTCAGGGAGCTGCGCGCGGCGGCACAGCTTCGAGGTGTCGACGACGAAACCCGGCTACTGATACAGGTCCGAACCGCGGCGGCCTTGAACGCCGTCGGCGAGCACGACGAGGCTCGCGCTGTGATCGAGCGGTCACTGCCGTCGATCGAGGCGGTCTTCGGGCGAAGTTCGTGGACGTACGTAAACGCCCTGCATGCTCGTGGCGTGGCGTTGGACGTCTTGGCTGAACGAAGTGGGCGGAAGGCCGACGCGCAGTACGCCGCGCGCGAGTACCGCGCCTATCGCGCGTTGAGGCAGGAACTCGAGGCGGCTCCCGAGGGCGCCGCCGGTCTCGCGGTCGAGGTGTAGTCGAAGTGATGGCGTTCGGCTATTGCGCGGCCCGGACCTCTAGACGCGCAGCTCGGGAGGCTTTAGCTCCGCGCGCCGACCTGCCACGTCGTCCCGGTCGTGCACGGGTGAACTAACGCGATGCCGATCCTGGCGCCCTGAGGGCCCGCTCGAGCGAGCTGCCTTTCCGCGGGAGGCCACGTCCCGGAGACCCTGGTTACGACGGGAAGAAGTCGTCGTGCGGGACGTCGTCTGTCCAGTAGCCGAACCGATCGGCGAGCACCTTCGTGATGGCGGGAAAGTCAGGGGTGGGTTGGTGGCCGTGCAGGCCCCAGTTCCCGACGAGGCTCAGCATCGCCGTGCAGCGCGCGTCCTCCATCGCCTGAATGGTGAACAGCGACAGCGGAACTTCGGGCATGTCGGGCGTCTCGGGTTGTAGAGCAAGCTGCCCCAGCTTGCGCTTCTCATCGTCAGACGGCGCGCGGTCGAGCGCCCCCATTTGGCGAAGCCGGTAGTTGATCGCGATGTTGGCGGCAGCCGTGAGCAGGTGCCAGTCGAGCCAGCCGCGTCTACGCAGTTCCGCGACGACTGTGCGGAACGCTGTGTCCTGGTTGATCCTCGGCAGGGTGAGCGCGATCACCGGAGCCAGCCGCCTGTAGCGATTCCGCAGCATCTCGTCGGCCTGCGCCGGGCTGTAGCCCTGTCCTGGCGCTGTTATCGGTTCGAGTTCGGCGGCAGGCCGCGCGGGATGCTCGGCGGCCGGTCCGAGGGGCTCCGCGTACTTCAGCGCGGGGTTCGTGAAATGCTGCTCGTCGAGGATGTCCGCGACATCGTCGTACGGACGCCCAGCGTGGAGCTTGTGGCTGAGGCCTCGCTGGAAGGCTGCTTCGATTGCTTCGAAGAAGGTCTGCTGAGGCAGTAGCGACGCTTCGATGAGGATGCTGGCAAGCGCGGCGAGCGGCTCTGCGCTCGTCGCCTTGCCGTCGAGGCTGCCGGGACCGTGGTAGGCAGTGAGCACCACCCGCCACCGCCGCCCCTCGTTGGACGGCAGGTCGTGGGCGCCGAGGTCGGGGTCACCGGCGGGGCGGGCCTCGACGAGTACGTCGATGGTCGTTGGCATGAGCAGCAGGTCGTGGTCGACGAGCTCGACAGCGAGGATCTGTGCGGCTGCGGCGAACCGCTCGGCGGCGAGGACATCGATTCGCCGGTTGCGGCAGCGGACGGTCCAGTCGAGACCGAGGGCGCTCCAGCGCAAGACCTTGACCGGGCCGACGTCGCTGAATGGTCTGCCGCACAGGTCGTCGTCGGCGATGGCGAGCCAGTCTGGCCGGCTACGTTCAACTGCGGCGGGTGTGTTCGCGACCATGTGGTCGATGAGTTCCAACAGCCCGCACTCCGACAGTGTGTGCTCGATCTCGTCGGTGAGGCGATGACCGATGAGTCGCGTGATGGTCAGCAGCATCGCTGCGTGCACTGCGACCGTCTCGAGGTAGGTGAACGTCTCCATGTCGAACGACGGCTCGACGTACGTGGCGTGCGCCCGAGTGACGAGGCCGAGCAGTTTCGTCTCGGCCCACCACGCGCCCGCGAGGTGCTCGGCACGGGCCGCCATGTCCAGCGCCTGCGGAATGAGGTCTGCCAGGTCCTCCTCCTGCGACGCACTCGCCGCCAACGCGGCGGCGAGTGCGTAGTACCGGCCGGCGACGGGCAGCCGCAACTCCATGTATATCTGCGAGATGAGCAGCATCGACAGCAGGGAGCCGCGAAGCGTGTCACCGGACCACCAGTCGGCCTTCGCTTGGTGGAACTCCTGCAGCGCGGCAATGCGTCGGCCCGACTGGCGCAGCGACAAGGCGCGTTGACGGCACATGTCGGCGACTGCGGCACGGCCGGCCGTCTCGGCGAGCCGCTGGTCGAGCGCGTCACGCACGCTGCCGTACCTCGCGTCATCGACGAGCAGAGGGGCCATGAAGCCGTAGAACTCGGCGAGGCGTCCGACCGGGAACATGCCCGCCTGTGGGAGCACGTCGACCAGCATCCGCCACGCGTCGAATGCGCCGTCGACGTCGACGAGCGCGATCGGTCCGCCGACGGGGAGCGTGTCGATTTCCCCGGCGATGACGGCGGCGGTGATCTCGCCTGGCGTCGGCAGCTCGTCTCCTGGGGTCGGGGTGACGACAGTGACGTCGGGGTGGATGCTCAGGTGAGCGAGGACTTCCAGGAGCGCGGCGCGCCGGTTGACCGGCGGGTTCTCGTCCAGCAATTCGCGGACGCGAAGACGCAGCGCGGTGTTCCACGCGCACAGGGTCGTCGCATCGATGTTCGTCAGGCCGCGGCTGTACGCCCCCTCGCAGTACATGAGGAGCACCGATGCGTCCCCGAGGAGGGTCGGCGTGTCCTCCGTCACGATCTCAGCGAAGAACTCCCGCACCGGCTCCTCTGCCGGACGCAGGTCGTTCTGCCCGCGCAGTGTCGCTACCGCCACCTCGTAGCGAGCGCGCTGCCGCAGCCGCTCCGAGTGCCCGCCGGTGAGGAACTGGCGCATGAGGGCTAGCCAAAACGGCAGGTCCGGACGAGCTTCGTCGTCGAAGGTGGCTTCCCGCAGGCCATCCTTGATGTCGATGAGATCACCAAGGCCCGCGGCGGCGTGCCCGTGGGCACGCCACCTCTCGCGTGACTCCACGTACCACCCGGCCAGTCCCGCAGTTGCGCTGACGGGTTCTGGTCGCAGCTCCGCGGGGATGTTGAGGAACCGCTCCGCGACCCAGAACAGGTCCGCGTCGGCGAGGTGCTGGCCGAGCGCGTGCACGTCGTGGACCTCGAGCTTGACGCCGTGCTCCTTCCTCGCCCAGGCCTGGAGTTCGTGCCGCAGACCTACGTCGACGGGTTGCGTGCAGAAGAAGTGGATTTCGTCTGGTGCGCCGGGGGCGACGATGCCCTCGACATCGCTGGTGATCTTGTTCTTCAGGCGCTTCTGCTGGGTCGTGCACGCGAACACCAGTTGCTTTGACGTCCCGGTGGCGAACACCGAGGTGCCGGGCAGCTCCCTCGGGAGGTGTGTCGTGTACGACTCGAAGTCGCGAGACTGGTCACCTCGGGCGGAGACCGGACCGGTTGCGGGGAGCACGTTCGCTGCGATTCGCGCACGGGCGACGTGGCGACATAGGTGCTCGAAGTCATACTGCGCGTTGCGAGCCCCAAGGTCACTCAGTGCGAACCGGATGACTGCGGCGACCTGTTCAGGGTCGGCCATGACACCTCGTTGATTCCCAGATGCGTTGCACCATCCCTCCGTCCGCAGCCGTCGGCCGGTACGGCGGGAGGGGGAAGGTCGACCAGGCTAACCCGTGAGATTGGCTAGTGCGCCGGTCGCACCCTGGGATCCGGACGGTTGAGATAGCGCCGGACCCCCTTCGGCCCGACCCGATTGGGGCCTTCCCGAGCGTGGTCTGATGCTGCAAACCCTCCTTATGTCCGGCAGAGGGCGCGGAACGTGGGAACCGCCGTCGGAACCCTGTGGAGGTTGACGATGTCGATGCGTCGCCGTGCGCAGCGGGGGCGCAGGGCGTCAACAGGCGGTAGACCCGTCTGATCGGGGTCCGGTGCTGGCATCACGGATCTGGAGTACCGCGACTCCATCGGCGGGTTCATGAGGTTGGCCAGCTCCGCGATGTGCCCGGCATCGGTAAAAGACGTTCCAGGCGTTGGCGCCGTTGGTGTCGTTGTGAGGATGGGAGGGCGCGCGCGGTCACCCGGTCAAACCGCGATGGCGCATCGCAAGGTGACCTTGTGTCTCCAAAAAATGCTGCGTAAGAAGTGGGGTCCGTCGCGCGTACTCCTGGCGTGGGGTCATCGAACTGCGCCAGCCGGCGCATCCCGACGGTTCGTCGCTGGGGCATGTCGGCTCAGCGTCCGTCCGCTCGCGTCGACCAGGTCGGCCACCCCGTTGCACCTCGGCGTGGTCATCGCGAGGTCAAACGCGCCTCGGCTGAGCGCGGGACGCGACAGCGACTGCTAACGGTGATCGGTGATCTGACATCGGTACGCCCCGGTGGGGCTCAGACGCATGACGAGCCGCCCCGGCAGCGATGGGGACTGCGGCCTGCTCGGTCACCGGCGAGGTCGCTGCACGGTCCCAAGGTTCGTAGTCTTATGCGTGGGGGGCACGCGGTGGCGT
>Ga0247713_1000226_pt1 | contig 40039 bp, 41 predicted proteins | sample 21E_NmetaG_FD_189936 | JGI IMG/M metagenome (GOLD analysis project Ga0247713, IMG submission 189936) | Soil microbial communities from hillslope of Landscape Evolution Observatory, University of Arizona, Oracle, AZ, United States - 2-1-E_N | ecosystem: Engineered > Artificial ecosystem >...
CCTCGATGGACCGAAAGTCGGTGTCTTGCTGCGCGCTCTCCGTCTTGTGCCGGCGCACCGGCATCTGGACCCTTGGCGCCGGTAGTCACACATGCGACGCGGCGCCGGATGCGCCGCAGGGAGATGACGATGTCACCGAACCGATTCACACCCGGTCGCCGCCGCATGGTTGCGAGCACGCTGGCCTTCCTGCTCGGGGCGCTGCTGGCGGCGCTGGCCGCTGCGCCCAGCCAGGCGGCGCTGAAGGCCGTATCGCCCGACGTGGACCCGAACACGGGGTTCCCGCTCTGGTATCAGGACCGCTCCGATGAGACGCTCGAGCTGTGCCTCGACCCCTTCAACTGCGCCAACCCGGCGCCGGACTCGACCGCGCCGCCCTCGATCGTCGCCGGCGAGGGCGACAACTTCCCGGGCGAGGCCTTCTACTGGAGCGCCGAGGCGATCATGGACACGCCCGGCGGGCGCTGCCGCCTCGTGCTCGCGCTGGAGGCGGCCTTCAACAACGAGACCGAATCGCCCGAGCCGGGCGACCAGCTCGTCTTCAACCGCATCCGCGTGCGCTGCGACGGCCTGCGCGCCAACTCCGACTTCACCGTGACGCACCCGTTCGGGCGCGAGACGTTCCGCACGAATGGCGAGGGCGAGTTCTCCTCGTCGCGGGTGCGCGCCGACGACACGGGCTGCCAGGCGACCCCGTGCGACTTCTCGCTGGCGCTCGCCGACCCGTCTCCGACGCGGACCTTCGGCCCGTTCCTGCGGTGGGACTCCAGCGCCCCGGCGGCGCCGGCCGGCTACATCGGCAATCCCTTCGTCGAGCACAGGATCACCGGTAGCCCGATGGGCACGAACCTCTTCCGCGTCGAGGGCCCCGGCATCGTCGGCGGCCTGACGCAGAACCTGTTCGCGCTCGAGGGCAAGATCAACACGCACTCGAGCACCCCGCCGCCGCCGACCCCCGCCGGCCCGGCGATCACGGTGACCCCGGCGACGCTGGGCTTCGGCAACCAGAAGGTCGGGACGTCCTCGCTGCACAAGGTCGTGACGGTCTCGAGCACCGGCACGGGCAACGCGAGCATCGCCAGCGTCGCGAAGGCCGGCCCCGACGCGGCCGACTTCACGATCGTCGGCGACAGCTGCAGCGGCGCGTCGGTGCCGCACGGCAGCTCCTGCGAGGTGCACGTGACGTTCTCGCCGACGGCGGCCGGCCCGCGCACCGCGAGCCTGACCGTCGCGACGAGCGACGCCCCGGCGAGCAGCGGCACGGTCACGCTCGGCGGCACGGGAACCCAGCCGTTCGCCAGCGTGACGCCGCTGTCGATCTCCTACGGCAACCAGCGCGTGGGCGTCGCGAGCGACGCCAGGCGGGTGACCGTCAAGAACACGGGCACGGCCGACCTCGTGATCGCCAGCAGGACGCTGACCGGCGCGAACGCCAACCAGTGGCTGATCGATCCGGTCGGGACGACGTGCAACGCCGCGACGAGCGTCGCACCGGGCGCCTCGTGCGTCATCGACGTGCGCTTCCTGCCGACGTCGACCGGGGCCAAGACGGCAGCGCTGAACATCCGCAGCGATGCGTCGAACGCCAGCGTCAACGTGTCGCTGAGCGGGACGGGGGTGCTGCTCTAGCGACCGCGCGGCCGCCAGCCGGCAGGCGACACGCGGCCCGCACCGGGTTACCGGCGCGGGCCGCCGTGCGTTCGCGGTCGGGCGCGCACGCGTTCGGCGGCCACGCACCCATCTAGAATCGACCGAGCATGGCCGACGATCCAGCACCCGAGCTTGCCGACGGCGTCGAGGTCTCCGAGCAGCCGGAGGCCCCGCCGCCCGTCGATCCCGAGGTCCGCGCCCGCCGGCAGGCCGCGCTGGCGAACGTGCGCAAGCTCGGCGACCCGATCCTGCGCACGAAGGCGCTGCCCGTGGAGCGCTTCGACGACGCGCTGCGCGACGAGGTGCGCCGCATGGGGATGCTCATGGAGGACGCGCTCGGGATCGGCCTCGCGGCCCCGCAGGTCGGCGTCTCGCACCGGGTCCTCGTCTACCGCGTGGACCCCGAGAGCCCGGTGGCGGCGCTCGTCAACCCGCAGATCGAGTGGTCCAGCCGCGATGAGGAGATCCTCGAGGAGGGCTGCCTGAGCCTGCCGTTCATCCACGTCGACGTCGAACGCCCCGTCTCCGTGCTCGTCCGCGCGCGCGACGAGCACGGCGAGGAGCTCGTCGTCGAGGCGTCGGGTCTCGAGGCGCGCGTGATCCAGCACGAGATCGACCACCTCGACGGCGTCCTGATCCTCGATCGCACGAGCCGCGAGCAGCGCAAGGCGGCGATGCGCCTCATGCGCGAGGCCGAGCAGGCCGCGGCCAGCGCCGCCTAGCCGGCGCGCGGATGCGCACCGTCTACCTCGGGACGTCGAGCTTCGCGGCGGCGATCCTCGAACGGCTCGCGGCGGGCCATCACCGCCCGCAGCTCGTGATCACGCGCCCCGATCGGCCGCGCGGGCGCGGCCGCCGGCTCGCGCCGCCGCCGGTCGCCGAGGCGGCGCGCGCGCTCGGTCTCGACCTGCTGCAGCCCGAGAGCGTCAACGACGAGGCGACGCGCGCCGCGATCGCGACGGCGCGGCCGGACGAGCTCGTCGTGTGCGCGTTCGGCGCGCTCATCAAGGAGCCGCTGCTGTCCGAGCACCCGCTGCTCAACGTCCATCCGTCGCTGCTGCCGCGCTGGCGCGGCGCCGCGCCGGTCGAGCGCGCGATCATGGCCGGCGACGCCGTGACCGGGGTGTCGATCATGCGCCTCACCGCCGGCCTGGACAGCGGGCCGGTCTGCCTCGCGGGCAGCGAGCCGATCGCGCCCGACGACACGTACGGGACGCTCGCCGTGCGGCTGCAGGTGCTCGGCGCCGAGCTGCTGCTGCGCGCGCTCGACGAGCGCCCGCCGTGCGTCGAGCAGAGCGACGACGGCGTCACGTACGCCGACAAGATCGGCCCGGCCGACCGCACGCTGGACGCGGCCGCGCCGGCGCAGGTCAACGACCGCGTCGTGCGCGCGCTGACGCCCCACATCGGCGCGCGGGTGCAGCTCGCCGACGGCTCGCTGCTCGGCGTGCTGCGCGCGGCGGTGCGCGAGCCGGACGCCGCCGGCCCGCTGCGCGCCGACGGCCGGCGGCTCATGTTCGGCGGCCTCGAGCTGCTCGAGGTGCAGCCGCCCGGCGGGCGGCCGATGGACGCGGCGGCGTACCTGCGCGGCCACGGTGTGCCGGCCGGCTGAGGGCCGCGGGCGGCCGCCGGCGCGGCGCGAAGCTAGCGTTGGCGTGATGCCCCCTGCCGCCCTTCGCCGCCCCCGATGAGCGCCGTCGCTCCCGCCCGGCGGGTCGCCTTCGCCGTCGTCCGGCGCGTGTTCGAGCAGGGCGCCTACGCCGACCGCGCGCTGCACGGCGAGGCTCGCGGGCTCGACGCGCGCGACCGCGCGCTGGCGATGCGCCTGGCGTTCGGCACGGTGCAGCGGCGGCTGACGCTCGACCACCTCATCGAGGGCCTCGCGCGGCCCGTGGACCGGCTCGACGCGCGGACGCTCGCCGCGCTGCGGCTCGGCCTCTACCAGCTGGCGTTCCTCGACGGCATGGCGCCGCACGCCGTCGTGGGGGAGAGCGTCGAGCTCGCGAAGGGCGCCGGCGGCGGCCACAAGCTCGTCAACGCCGTGCTGCGGCGCGCCACGCGCGAGCTGCCGCCGCTGCCCGCCGACGACACGCCGGCCGGCGCCGCGATCGCCCACTCCTATCCGCCCTGGCTCGTCGAGCTGTGGTGGCAGCGCTTCGGCGCCGAGGAGGCCCGCGCGCTCCTGCGCGCGGGCAACGAGCCCGGCGAGCTCGCGCTGCGCGCCAACACGCTCGTCACGACGCCGGGCGAGCTGGCCGCCGCGCTGCCGGTGGCGACGGCTCCGGCGGGCGACGAGCTGCCCGAGGGCCTCGTCGTCGACGGCCCGTTCGACGCCCACGCGCACGAGCTGTGGCGACGTGGCGCGTATGCGGCGCAGTCGCGCGCGTCGATGCTCGTCGCGCGGACCGTCGACCCGCGGCCGGGCGAGCGCGTGCTCGACCTGTGCGCGGCGCCCGGCGGCAAGACGACGCATCTCGCCGCGCTCATGCGCAACGCGGGCGAGATCGTCGCGGTCGAGCGCCATGCCGGCCGCGCGGAGGCCCTGCGCCGCACCTGCGAGCGCATGCGCGCGTCGACGGTCGAGGTCGTCGCCGGCGATGCGGCGCGGTTCACGGCGGCCGAGCCGTTTGACCGCGTGCTCGTCGACCCGCCGTGCAGCGGCCTCGGCACGCTCGCCGGGCACCCCGACCTGCGCTGGCGCATGTCACCGGAGGCGATCGAGCGCCTCGCGCGCGCGCAGCGTGGGATCGTGCGCGCCGCCGTCGCGGCCCTGCGGCCGGGCGGGACGCTCGTGCTCTCGACGTGCACGCTGTCGCCGCGCGAGAACGAGGAGCAGGTCGCGGCCGCTGGGCTGCGGGTAGAGTGCGAGCGCCTCGTGCTGCCCCATCGCGACGCCACAGACGGCTTCCACATCGCAAGGATGCGGTCGTGAGCGATGAGCTGGGCCTCGTCTGCCCCAACTGCAAGGAGCCGTGGCTGCGACCGACGAACCTTGCGGCGCGCTATCGCTGCGTCTACTGCCTGCACCGCTTCGAGCTGTGCTCGCTGTGCCCGGAGTGCGGCGAGCACTCGACGATGGTGCGGATGTCGAAGACTGCCGTCCTGTCCTGTAACGCGTGTGCAGCCTCGATGCTGCGGGAGATCTGAAACGAGCCCATGCCACTGACCGAACGCCACGTCACCCCGTCGATCCTGTCGGCCGACTTCACGAACCTCATCGGACAGGTGCGGGAGGTCATGGACGCCGGCGCGCGGGTCATCCACTGCGACGTCATGGACGGCCACTTCGTGCCGCCGATCACGTTCGGCCCGATCGTCGTCGGCGCGCTGCGCGAGGCGCTGCCCGACGACGCGTACCTCGACGTGCACCTCATGATCGAGCAGCCCGAGCGCCAGGTCGAGGAGTTCGCCAAGGCGGGCGCGAACGGCATCACGATCCATGCCGAGGCCACGCCGCACCTGGACTTCACGCTGGCCTCGATCCGCGAGGCGGGCTGCAAGGCGGGTCTTGTCGTCTGCCCCGGGACGCCGGCCGACTTCTTCGACTATCTCGACGTCGACCTCGGGCTGATCATGACCGTCAATCCCGGCTGGGGCGGGCAGCCGTTCCTGCGCAGCCAGCTCGACAAGATCCGTCGCGTCCGCGAGATCGTCGGCGACGACGTCGCGGTCGAGGTCGACGGCGGCGTCAACGCCGAGACGGCCGCCGAGTGCGCCGAGGCCGGCGCCAGCTGGTTCGTCGCCGGGTCGGCGATCTTCGGCTCCGACGATCCCGCCGCGACGTACCGCGAGATCGCGGAGGCCGCCGGCTGCAAGCCGTAGGGCGGCGGTCTCGCAGCTGGACGAACTGCGGGGCAGCCTGCAGCAGTTAGGTAGCTTGCACGCGGCACGCCGATGGACGCGAAGATCAGGACACCGCTCGCGCGCTGCGCGCTCGCCGCCGCAGCGCTCGTCGGCGCGACCGCGATCGCGCCCGCGAGCGCGTCCGCCGGCGGCCCCGGCGTGACCGTGTTCACGCGCGAGAGCCCGCAGCCGCTGACGCTCTCCGGCGACGAGATCGCCTCGTCGGGCGATGTCCGCGGGCGGACTTACACGGTGCGCCGCAGCCCCGGCGGCGCCGGCACGAGGCTGCGGCTCACGGGGCTGTCGATCCGATCGCTGCTGCTGCGCGCCGGCGCCGATCCCGACCGTGTGAGGTTCGTCTCCGTCGTCCGCGCCAACGGCAGCCTGGCGGTGCTCAACCGCGCCGACCTGCGGGACCCGCCGCCGTTCCCCGAGGGCCCGGCGCTCGTCGCCGACGACGGCTCGACCACCCACTTCCTGCGCCCGGTCCGCGGCCGGCGCGGTACGAACGCGGCCGACCACGTCGTCACGAGCAACGCCGGCCCGCTCGAGATCACCGTCAACGGCGGCTCGCTGCTCGCCGTCAGCGCGAGCGCCAGCCGGCGGCGCGTCAAGCCGGGCAAGTCGGTCACCTTCAGCGCGCGCGTGCGCTTCCCGCCTCCGGGCGCGCGGATCACCTACCACTGGGACTTCGGCGACGGGACGACGGCCACCGGCCAGCGGGTCACGCACAGCTTCGCCATCGAGGCCGACCAGCAGGTGCAGGTCTCCGCCCGCGCGACCGGCGGCTCGTCGAGCGCCTGCTCGACGATCTGCGGCGGCGTCGACACCGTCGCCGTCCGCGTCGGGAACCCGCGGCGCGGGCCGCAGGCGCCGGGCGGCAGCGCCGGCAGCGGCGCCGGCAACCCGCAGGCGCCCGGCAGCGGCACAGGCACGGGCGCCGGCGGCGTCGGCGGCAGCGGCGGCGGCAACACCCCGGGCGCGACCGGCGAGGCCGAGGTGCAGGCGGTTCTGCGCCGGCTGCAGCAGCAGCGCGAGCGCCAGCGCGCCCGCGAGCAGGCCGCGGTCAGGCGCCGGCGGGAGGCCGCCCGGCGGCGGGCGGCGGCAGCGCGCCGGCCGGCTCGCGTCGCGCCCGAGCGGGCGAGCGAGCCGTTCGGACCGGTGGTCACCGGCGTGCTGCTCGCCGGCCAGGGCACGACGTTCGCCGGCAGGCTTCCGTCGCGGGCCGCGGCGCAGCCGGCCGGCAGCCCGCGGGCCCAGCAGGCCGCGCGCGGCGCACCACAGGCCGACGGAGCCCCGCTGCCGCTGACGGCCGGGCTGGCGCTGCTCGTCGCCTCGATGGGGGCGCTGCAGGAACGACGACGCGTCAGACTGCGCATCGCATGATCGCTGCGACCGGTATCGAGGAGCTCCTCTTCGAGCTCGCCAACGCCCTGCGCGTGCCCGTCTTCGTCGGCGCCGTGGGCGCGCTCGCCTTCCTGCTCTTCGACCTCGGCGCGTTCGCCGTCGAGCTCAGCCGCCGCCGGGGCAGCCGCCTCGGCGAGGTCGAGCAGGCCTCCGCACGCGCCCGCCAGGCGCTCGGAAGCGGCGACCGGACCACGGCCGAGCGGGCGCTCATGCCGCTTGCGTCCAGCGGGCACATGGCCGACACGCTCTCCCAGCTCGTCGGCCACCACGACCACCCGGGCGCGTCCGACCGCCGCGCGAAGGCGCTCGCGGACTTCGACCTGCGCTCGCTGCGCAAGCTCGAGCGCAGCCGCATGCTCGTGCGCTTCGGCCCCGCGCTCGGGCTCATGGGCACGCTGATCCCGCTGTCGCCGGCGCTCGAGGGCCTCGCGCGGGGCGACGTGCGGCAGCTGTCGGAGAACCTGCGCGTCGCCTTCAGCGTCACGGTCATCGGCCTGCTCATAGGCGCCGTCGCATTCGCGATCTCGCTGGTCCGCGACCGCCTCTACGCGCAGGACCTGTCCGACCTCGAGTACGTCGCCGCGGCGCTCGACGCGGAGCAGCCGTGAGGCCCAAGGTCGGGTCGCGGGCGCGACGGCGCGGCGACCGCGCCGGCGACCCGCTCGACGGGCTCGTCAACCTCTTCGACCTCGGCATCGTGCTGGCCGTCGCGTTCCTGATCGCGGCGCTGCAGTCCGTGAACCTCACCGAGCTGCTGACGCAGCGCAACGTCACGCTCGTGCGCACCGATCCCGGCGGCGGCCAGACGCTGATCGTCAAGGAGGGCGACCAGATCAGGACCGTCCGCCTGACGCGCGAGACGGCCACCGGCTCGGCCCGGCGGGTGGGAGACGTCTTCCGGCTCGCCGACGGTCGCCTCGTCTACGTCGAGCGCGGCGCCGCGCCGGCCGGCAGCGGCGCCCCGACGACGACGGCGCCCGTCCCTGCGCCGGCGCCGACCACGACGACGCCGCCGTGATCGGTCACCCCCGCCGGTAGACGAGCGCCAGCAGCGCCGACAGCAGCGCCGTCGCCGCGAAGTAGCCGGCCTCCGCGCGCAGGAGCTGGTCGTCGACGATCGGGCTGAGCATGAACGCCACGAAGGCGCCGGCGCTGAGGAGCCACGCGAGGCCCGCGCCGGCGGCGTGGCCGCGGGCGAGCGCCGACTGGTTCAGCGTGCCGGCGACGAGGTGCATGCCCATCCCGAGCCCGACGAGCGCCAGCCCGCCGCGCGGCAGGTCGCGCTCGATGTCGAAGATCGCCGCGACGACCGGCGGGCCGACGGCCAGAAGGCCGAGCGCGACCGCGATGCCGAAGCCGCCGCTGGCGAGCACGGTGACGCGGATCGCGCGGCGGAACTCGGCGCTCGCGGCCGTCGCGTGCAGGCCCGCGAGATGCGGCAGCAGGGATCCCTGCACGGCCTGGAAGAGCTGCAGCGGCGCGCGCGCGATGAGCAGCACGCTGAAGACGACGCCGGCGAGCGCGGGATCGCCGGAGGTGCCGGCGACCGTCAGCACCGCGGCGTTCAGCAGCGTCTGCTCGGCCACCGTCACGCCGAGCACCGCGACCGCGAACCCGGCGCCGCGGCGCAGCGTCAGCGCGCCTCCGGTGCGGCGGACCGCGCTCGGGTCCGGCGGCGGGTCCTCCCGCCGCGCGAAGAACAGCGGCACGACGACGAGCGAGACGAGCGGCGCCGCCGCCATCCCGAGCGCCACGACCGACTGCCCCGACGCCAGCCCGACGATGACCGCCAGCGCGAAGCACACGCGCGACGTCGCCTCGCAGAGCACGAGCGCGCCGTAGAGCGCGAAGCGCTGATGGCCGGCGAGGAAGCCGCGCGCGAAGTAGCTCGCCGCGTACGCCAGCACGCCGCCGACGAGCACCCAGTACAGCGCCGCAGAGCCGTCGAAGACGTCCTCCTGCAGGGGCTCGCGCGTCGCCAGCGCGGCGGCCAGGAACGCGAGCGCGAACGCCGCCTGGATGAGCAGCGCGACGCGCAGGTGGCCGCCGCCGGAGCTCTCGCCGCGCGCGCGCCGCTCGGCGATCGTGCGCGACAGCAGCTGCTCGATCGGCCGGTAGATGACCGACACGAGCACGAACATGATCGACCACAGCAGCGAGATTCGCGTGTACTGCTCGGGCGTCAGCGCGTGCGCCGCGAGCGCGAAGTAGGCGAACGTCACGATCCCCGTCGTGGCGATCCCGACCGACAGGACGCGCGCGCCGCGGCCGTAGCCGGGGCGCCCGGAGGCGGCGGCGCCTCCCGGCACTAAAGGCGGACGAGCAGCATCGTCCACGGAAACGGCGAGCGCGCCTGCACGACGTCGCCGTGGCGCGACAGCAGCTCGACGAAGCTGCGCCTGGACCAGTGGTTGAGGTGCCCGGGCGTGTTGCCGAGCTGCCGGAGGTAGGCGCCGCGGGCCATGTTCAGCGCGCGCCACAGCGGCTCGCGCGGCACGGAGACGATGAGGTGGCGGGCGGCGACGCGCGCCATCTCGGCGACGGTGTGCTCGGGGTCGGGAACGTGCTCGAGGACCTCGATCGCCGTCGCGACGTCGAACTCGCCGTCGCCGAAGGGCAGGTTCTCGGCCTTCATCACCTGGTAGGTCAGGTTCGGCGCGCGGCGCTCGCGCCAGAGGGCGTGCAGCTGGGGGTCGTCGAGATCGATCCCGACGACGCGGCGGTCGCCGAGGCGCTGCGCCCAGCGGTGCGTCAGCACGCCCTCGCCGCAGCCGACGTCGAGCAGCGACGCCGGGTCGGCCTCCGTGAACAGCTCGTCGAGCGTGCGCTCGAAGCGCGCCATCAGGCGGCGGACGACGGGGTTCGTCGAGCCGTACTTGTCGTAGGTGTTGCCGGTGACCGTTCCCTCGTCGTCGACCGTGACCGCGGGGCTCATCGCGGCCGGCCGGCTCGCCGGGTCACAGCGCCACCACGTCGTGCTCCTTGCTCTTGCCCGTCGCCGCGCCGGCGTCGGCACCCGTCGTGGCGGCGCGGCCGCCTCCGCCCGGGCCCGGGCCGGGCTCGTAGTGCGAGGGGGCGACGCCGAGCTCGAGCTCGATGCGCCGCACGCGCTCGAACGTGCGCTGCGCCATCGTGCGCTGGGCGGCCATGAGGTCGCCGATGACGCCGAGCGCCGCGAGCACCATCGCGGCGTTGAACAGCACGGCGCCGAGGATCAGCGACTGCACGTGGCCGGCGCCCTCGTCCTCGACGATGTAGAAGTAGGCGAAGCGCGCCCAGACGATCATCGCGATGAGGCCGACGATCGCCGCCGCGCTCATGAAGACCTTCAGCGGCTCGTATTGCGAGTAGATCCGGAAGATCGAGACGCCGTTGCGGCGCACGTAGGCCCACATCGACGGAAACAGCCGCGACTCTCGCGTCTTGGGGTTCGTCCTGATCGGGACGTGGTCGACGGCGACGAGCAGCTTGCCGGCCTGGATGATCGTCTCCAGCGTGTACGTGAACTTCGAGACGACCGCCATCTGGATCGCGGCCTCGCGGTTGTAGGCGCGAAAGCCCGACGTCGTGTCGGGCACCTCGGTCGAGGACGCCTGGCGCACGACCCATGAGCCCAGCCGCTGCAGCGTGACCTTCAGCGGCGAGAAGTGCTCGATCGTGTGGACCTCCCGGTCGCCGACGACCATGTCCGCCTTGCCCGCCACGATCGGCGCGATGAGCTTGGGGATGTCGGCGCCGTCGTACTGGTTGTCGCCGTCGGTGTTGACGATGACGTCGGCGCCGAGCTTCAGGCAGGCGTCGAGGCCGGCCTGGAAGCCGGCCGCCAGGCCCTTGTTGTTCGTGAGGCGGACGATGTGGTCGACGCCGCCGTCGCGGGCGATCTCGATCGTGCGGTCCGTCGAGCCGTCGTCGATGATCAGCCACTCGACGGCGTCGAAGCCCTCGACCGCACGCGGGAGGTCGGCGAGGACGAGCGGAAGCGTCCGCTCCTCGTTGAAGCACGGGATCTGGATGATCAGCTTCATGCGGCAGGTCGGCATGGGATTCTATCCGCCATCGCCTCGTCCTCCGTGTCCAGCGCCGTGAGCCCGGCCGCCGTCGTGACTCCGCCGTCGCCCACCGAGGCGCCCCCGGCGCGTGCACGCAGGCGCCGCCCGCCGTTGCGCGTGCTCGAGCGCGCGGCGCTGGCGGCGCTCGCGCTCGGCGCGCTCGCCGGCATGCTCGCCTTTCCGACGTATCCCAACTACGACTCGTACTACTCGCTGCTGTGGGGCCGCGAGCTGCTCGCGCTCGAGCAGCTGTCGTTCACGGCCTACCGCGCGCCGACCGAGCACCCGCTGGCGATCGCCTTCGGCGCGCTGCTGGCGCCGCTCGGAGACGGCGCCGATCGGGCGATGGTGGCCACCACCGTGCTGTCGTTCCTCGTGCTCGTCGCCGGCGTGTACAGCCTCGCCAAGACGGCCTTCACGCCGCTCGTCGGCGCGGCCGCGGCCGCGCTGCTGGTGACGCGCTTCGACTTCCCGTTCCTGGCGGCGCGCGCCTACATCGACATCCCGTACCTCGCGATCGTCATCTGGGCGGCCGTCATCGAGGCCCGCGCTACGCGGCGCCACCCGGTGATCGTGCTCGCCCTGCTCTCCGCCGCGGGCCTCATGCGCCCGGAGGCGTGGGTGCTGGCGGGCCTGTACTGGCTGTGGCTCGTGCCGCGCGCGACGTGGTGGGAGCGCGCGCGCTACGCCGCCCTGGCGGCCGTCGCGCCGCTCGTGTGGGCGGCGGTCGACTTCGCGGTGACGGGAGACCCGCTGTACTCGCTGACCGCCACCGGCGACCTCGCCGAGGAGCTCGGGCGCAACAAGGGCGGGGCGGCGGTGCCGCAGGCGCTCCTGGAGTTCCTCGTCAGGCTCGCGAAGCTGCCGGTCGTCCTGGGCGGCGCCGCGGGGCTCGTGCTGGGGATCGTGCTGACGCCTCGGCGGGTCGTGATGCCGCTCGTCCTGATGGTCGTCGGGATGGCGACGTTCGCGCTCGTCGGGCTGGCGGGGCTGTCGGTCATCGACCGCTACCTGCTCGTGCCGTCGCTGTGCGTCATGGTCTTCGCGGCCGTCTCCCTCGCCGGCTGGACGATGCTGCGCGACGGCAGCCGCTGGCGCCGGCTGTGGGCGGGCGCCGCGGGCGCGCTGCTGGTGTTCGGCGTCGTGTTCACCGCGACACGCGTTAATCTCGACCAGTTGCACAAGGAGCTTCGCTTCCGCGGCGACGCGCACGCGGCACTGGAAGGGGTCCTGCGCGCTCCGGCCGTCGCCTCCGGCCTGCGCTGCGGTCCCGTCTACGTGCCGAACCACAAGCTGATCCCCGACGTGCGCTGGATCCTCGACCTGCCGCACTCGGGCGTGCGCGCGCGCTCCAGCGATGAGGTCGGCGAGCCGCGCCGGGGCGTCGTGCTGCTCGTCCACGACCGGCCGGCGCTCTTCAAGCAGGCGCTCGTGACCGACAACGACGACGCCCGCGACAACCTGCCGCCGGCCGGCTTCAGCCGAGCCGCCACGAGCCGCTACTACGCCGCATATGTCAGCTGTTGAGATCCCCGGGCGTCCGCAGGCCGTCGCGCGCACCGGCGGCGGGCCGGACGGCAGGACGCCGTTCGTGATCGCACCGCAGGAGGAGCGCGAGGCCGACCGGCGGCTCGTCTGGGGGCTGGCCATCGGCGGCGTCCTGCTGCTGGCGTTCGTGCTGCGGCTGTGGGGCGTCGGCCACGGGCTGCCGTACGCCTACAACGCCGACGAGAACGCGCACTTCGTGACGCGCGCGATCGGGATGTTCGGCCACGACTGGGACCCGAACTACTACGTCAACCCGCCGGCCTACACCTACCTCGTGCACATCCTGCTCGGCATCGGCTACGGCGGTCGCGAGGGCGTCTCGGACGCGTTCGCGGCCGACCCGACGGGCATCTGGCTGCTGGGGCGGATCGTCGCCGGCGTGCTCGGGACGATCGCCGTCTGGCTGCTGTACCTCGCGGGCTCGCGGCTGCTCGACCGGCGCGTCGGGCTGCTGGCGGCCGGCATCTTCGCCGTCGCGTTCCTGCCCGTCTTCTACTCCAAGCTCGCGCTCAACGACGTGCCGACGCTGGCCGGCGTCTGTCTCGCGCTGTGGGCGGCGGCGGGCATCCTGCGCCTCGGGCGCAAGCGCGACTACCTGCTCGCGGGCATCGGGCTCGGCCTGGCGTGCGCGACGAAGTACACGGGCGGCATCGTGCTGCTGGCGATCCTCGGCGCCGTCGGGGCGCAGTTCGCGGCAAGCGGCGGCAAGGGCTACGCGGCGCGCGGGCTCGCCCTCGCGTCGGCCGCCGCGCTGGCGACGTTCGTCATCGCCAACCCCTACGCGGTGCTGGACTTCGGGGCCTTCTGGGAGGGCCTGACGCACCAGTCCGACGCGTCCGGCGACGCCGCCGGCAAGCTCGGGCTCACGCAGGACAACGGCATCGTCTACTACCTGTGGTCCTTCGGCTGGGGGCTGGGGTGGGTGCCGCTCGTGCTCGCCGTCGGCGGCGCCGTGCGGCTGTGGTTCGACGAGGCGCGCCTCGTCGGCATCCTCGTCCCGCCGGTCATCCTGTTCGTGCTGTTCATGGGCTCCCAGGAGCGCTACTTCGGGCGCTGGCTGCTGCCGGTCTTCCCGTTCGTGTGCATCCTCGCCGCGTACGCCGCGATGGAGGCCGTCGACTGGGCGTCGCGCTGGTGGCCGGCGCTCAGGCCGACGTTCGTCGCACTGGCCGTCGTCGCCGTCTGCGGCCAGGGCTTCGTCTACTCGGTGCACAGCGGCCTCGTGCTCTCGCGCGACGACACCCGCAACCTGACCCGCGCGTGGATGGTCGCCAACGTCCCGGCCGGCCGGAAGATCGTCGTCGAGCCGGTCGTGCCCGACCAGTGGGCGCACGACATCGGCAAGCCGTCGCCGCTGATCCCCAACGGCAACCGCTGGAACAAGTACCCCCTCAGCCGCTCGCGCGTGGACCCGAGGACGGGCAGGACGCTTCCCGGCGAGGGCATCGTCGTCAACGTCGAGGACTTCGAGCGCGTGCTGCGCCCCGAGCTCGTCGACTTCTTCGAGCGCCAGGGGTACTGCTGGGTCGTCGTCGGATCGACGCAGCGCGGGCGTGCCGAGGCCGAGCCCGAGGCCGTGCCCAACGCCCTGCGCTACTACCGCACGCTCGAGCAGCGATCGAAGGTCGCCTACCACGCATCGCCGTACGGCCGGGGCAGGGGACCGGTCGGCTTCAACTTCGACTGGACGTTCAACTACTACCCGCTGGCCTACAGCCGGCCGGGGCCGGAGATGACGGTCTACCGCCTGCGCGGCGGTCAGTGCGCGAGGGGTTGACCGCGCCGTATGCTCAGCCCGTGTCCGTCCTGACCGCCGCCGACAACGAGCGTCTCGCGCGCACGATCGAGCTCGCGAAGTTCGGGCTCGGGCGCGTGCACCCGAACCCGCTCGTCGGCGCCGTCATCGTGCGCGACGATGTGGTGCTCGGCGAGGGCTGGCACGAGGAGTTCGGCGGTCCGCACGCCGAGGCCAACGCGATCGCCGCAGCGGGCGGCGCCGACCTCCGCGGAGCCACGCTGTACGTCTCGATGGAGCCGTGCTGCCACCACGGCAAGACGCCGCCGTGCACCGACGCGATCGTCGCGGCCGGCATCGCGCGCGTCGTCGTCGCCTCCGACGATCCGAGCGCGAAGGCCTCCGGCCGCGGCCTCGGCATCCTGCGCGACGAGGGCATCGCCGTCGACGTCGCCGACGGCGAGATCGCCGCGCGCGCGCGGCTCGTCAACCAGGCGTTCCGCAAGCACGCGCGCACAGGCCGGCCATGGGTGCTGTTCAAGTCGGCCATGACGCTCGACGGCAAGGTCGCCACGCGCACCGGCGACTCGCAGTGGATCTCCGACGAGTTCAGCCGCGCCCGCGCCCACCGCTGGCGCGCGAGCGTCGACGCGGTCGCGGTCGGGATCGGCACGGCGCTGGCCGACGATCCGCAGCTCACCGCGCGCGTCGACGGCGTCCACCACCAGCCGCGCCGCGTCGTCTTCGACTCGACCGCGCGGCTGCCGCTGGAGTCGCGGCTCGTGGCGGCCGCGCCCGAGGTGGCGCTGACGGTCGTCGTGTCGCGTGCGGCGCGCCGCTCGGCGACGGAGGCGCTGGAGATGTCGGGCGCCGACGTCATCGTCGCCACGGGCGAGAACGAGCCCGCCCGGGTGCGCTCGGCGCTCGACCAGCTCGGCGCGGCCGGCGTCACGTCGATCCTGCTGGAGGGCGGTCCGCACCTTGCCGGCGCGTTCCTCGACGGCGGCGCGATCGACGAGGTGCGGCTGTTCCTGGCGCCGCTCCTGCTCGGCGGCCGCGCCGCCCGCGACCCGCTCGAGGGCGAGGGCGTCGAGCGCATCTCCGAGGCGCTGCGGGCGCTGACGCTCGACTGCGAGCGCGTCGCGCAGGACCTGCTGGTCTCGGCGCGGCTGCGGGAGTGGTGAGGCCGTGTTCACCGGGCTGGTGGCCGACGTCGGCACCGTCGCGCGCGTCGACGCGACCGCCGACGGCAGCCGCCTGACGATCGAGACGCCGCTGGCGCGCGAGGTCGCCGACGGCGACTCCGTCGCCGTCAACGGCGTCTGCCTGACGGCGGTCGGCGTCTGCGGCGACCGCTTCGGCGCCGACGTCATGCACGAGACCGTGCGCCGGTCGTCGCTCGCGGACGCCGGCGCGGGCTCGCGCGTGAACCTGGAGCTCGCGCTGCGCGCGGCCGACCGGCTCGGCGGTCACATCGTGCAGGGCCACGTCGACGGCGTCGGCGCGATCGCCGGCCTGCGCGACGACGGCTTCGCCCGCGTGCTCACGATCGCCGCCGGCCGCGAGATCCTGCGCTACGTCGTCGAGAAGGGCTCGATCGCCGTCGACGGCGTCTCGCTGACGGTCGCGCGCGTCGACGGCGACGGGTTCGAGGTCTCGCTGATCCCCGAGACGCTCGAGCGCACGACGCTCGGGACGGCGACCGAGGGGGCGGCGGTGAACCTCGAGGTCGACCTGCTGGCGAAGTACGTCGAGAAGCTGCTGGCGGCGCGCTGACGCGCGCCGCGCGGGCCCGCCCAGGTGCGGGCGGGCCCGCGCCAGCGGTCAGCCGGCCACGTCCGTCGTGAAGGCGGCGGTGCGCACGCGGTCGTCGTGCCGGACCTGCAGGAACAGCCGGTAGCGGCCCGCCGTGGGGAACTGCGTGGCGAAGCTCACGCGTCCGGCGGCCGTCCGTGCGTCCTCGGTCGGGTGCACGTGCAGGTACGCCAGATCGGTCGCCCGCAGCGCGACGAGGTGCCCGCGCGCGCCGAGATACGGCTGCAGCGCGGCGGCCCGTCCGGCGCGGGTGACGTCGAAGGCGAGCTCGGTCTCGACGCCCGCCGACGGCCGGCCGCCGGCGACGCGCACGGACAGGCCGTCGCCCGCTGCGGCCACCGTCGCCGGCGGCGGCAGCGCGACCCGGTCGAACGGCCCGCCGACGCTCACGTCGCGCGCGAGCGTCACGTTGCGCCCGTCGCGCTTGAAGTCGGCGAACACGCGGTAGCGCCCGCCGGCGGGGAGCGTCAGTCGCGTCCGCCACGTGCCCGCGCGCGACATCGTCGGGTGCAGGTGCTGGAAGCTGGTCAGGTCGCGTCGGACGACGATGAGGTGCATCCGCTTCTCGTGCTCGACCTCGAAGTCGCGCACCGGCGCGCCGGAGCCGTCGCGCACCGTGAAGCGCAGGTCGGTCGCGACGCCGCGCGGCAGCTGCGCGCGCTCCAGCCGCAGCGTCAGCCCGCCGGCGCTCGCCGAGAGGCCGCGGACGGGATCGGCGGCGGGCTCGTCGGCGTGGCCGGCCGGCGCCGCTCCGTGGCCGCCGTCGACGGGCGACCCGTCGGTCAGCTCGGAGATCAGCACGACCGACCCGAAGACGAAGCCGACGGCGGCGATGACGCCGACCACGCGCGGGGACGGCCCGCCGTGGACGCCGGTGGCGTGGACGACGGCGTGGCCCTTGCCGCGGCCGATCAGCCAGCGGTTGACGGGCAGCGCAACGGCTCCCGCGACGACCAGCGCGAACGACAGGCTGCCCCAGAACAGCAGGCTGCCGACGCCCGCCTCCATCGCCCCGGGCACGCCGAGCATGATCGCGTTGTCGACGATCTCCATGACCGTGATGCTCAGCGTGTCGGCGGCGAGCGCGATCGGGATGACGGCCGACAGCGCGAACCCGGCGCGCAGCAGCGGCAGGCTCGTCAGCGCGTAGCCGAAGATGAACGCAAGACCGACGGCGAGCGCGACCGTGCCCAGCTCGGAGAAGCCGAGCGAGGTCCCGATGACCATGCCGAGCACCTCGCCGATCGCGCAGCCGGTGAGGCAGTGCAGCGTCGCGCTCAGCGCGACCCGCGTCAGCGGGCCGCCCGACGTCGGCATGTCGTGGTGATGATGCTCGTGCTCGGTCGGCGTGGCGGTGGCCATCTGGCTCCTCCTCCGTCGTCATGTACCCCAGGGGGGTATAGCTGGTGCTCACCCTAGCACGCTCGCCGCGAGCGGTGCAAGTACGCCACCGGGGTATGCTCGGACGGCGCGTCTCAGCGTTTGCGAAGCTGTGCGTGTGAGCTCGACCACGCAGAGCCCGTTCGCCACCATCGACGAGGCGCTGGAGGAGATCCGGCAGGGCAGGATGGTCGTCGTCTGCGACGACGAGGACCGCGAGAACGAGGGCGACCTCACGATGGCCGCCCAGTTCGCGACGCCCGAGGCGGTGAACTTCATGGCCAAGCACGGGCGCGGCCTCATCTGCCTGTCGCTGACGCCCGAGCGCTGCGACGAGCTGGGACTCGACCTCATGGCGGCGAAGAACGAGTCGCCGTTCGAGACGCCGTTCACGGTCTCCATCGAGGCCCGCGGAGGCGTCACGACGGGGATCTCCGCGCACGACCGCGCGCACACGATCCAGGTCGCGATCGACCCCGAGAGCTCGCCGCGCGACCTCGTCCAGCCGGGACACGTCTTCCCGCTCAAGAGCCGCAAGGGCGGCGTGCTCGAGCGCGCCGGCCAGACGGAGGCCGCCGTCGACCTCGCCCGCCTCGCCGGCCTCAACCCGTCGGGCGTCATCTGCGAGGTCATGAACGACGACGGCACGATGGCGCGCGTCGCCGACCTCGTCGAGTACTGCCGCCGCCACGGCCTGAAGATGATCACGGTCGCCGACCTGATCGCCTACCGCCGCCGCCACGACAGGCTCGTCGAGCGCGTCGTCTCGACGCGGCTGCCGACCGGCTTCGGCGAGTTCCAGGCGATCGGCTACCGCGAGCTCATCGGCGGAAAGCACCACGTGGCGCTCGTGAAGGGCGACGTCGACGGCCAGCGCGACGTGCTCGTGCGCGTGCACTCCGAGTGCCTGACCGGCGACGTCTTCCACTCGCTGCGCTGCGACTGCGGCGAGCAGCTCGAGGCGGCGCTGGCGATGATCGAGACCGAGGGCCGCGGCGTCCTGCTGTACCTCTCGCAGGAGGGCCGCGGGATCGGCCTGCTCAACAAGCTGCGCGCCTACAAGCTGCAGGAGGGCGGCGTGGACACCGTCGACGCGAACCTCCAGCTCGGCCTGCCCGCGGACCTGCGCGACTACGGCATCGGCGCCCAGGTGCTCGTCGACCTCGGCCTGTCGTCGATCCGCATCCTGACGAACAACCCGAAGAAGATCCGCGGCCTCGAGGGATACGGGCTGTCGGTCACCGAGCAGGTGCCGATCGAGCACATCCCCAACCCCCACAACGAGGCGTACCTGCGCGCCAAGCGCGAGCGGATGGGCCACACGCTGCACCACCAGGGCGTCGACGTCGACAAGGAGATGCTCCACGACGAGGACGAACGCGACCTGCGCGACCGGCGCCCATGAGGTTCGCGATCGTGGTCGGCCGCTTCTACGAGGAGCTGGCCGACCGGCTCGTCGACGCGGCGCGGCCGGTGCTCCGGCGCGCGAGCGACGAGGACGTCGACGTCTTCGCCGTCCCCGGCGCGTTCGAGCTGCCGCTCGCGGCGCTGACGGTGGCGCAGACCGGCCGCTACGCCGGCATCGCGTGCCTCGGCGCGGTCATCCGGGGCGAGACGAGCCACTACGACCACGTGTGCGCCGAGACCGCGCGCGGCATCCAGGAGGTCATGCTGCGCACCGGCGTGCCGTGCGGCTTCGGGGTGCTCACCGTCGACACCATGGAGCAGGCGCTCGCGCGCGCCGGCGGCGCCAGGCGCAACCAGGGCGAGGACGCCGCCGCCGCCGTGCTGGCGCTTGCGCGGATCCGCGCGAACCTCGCGTGAGAGCGGCGCACACGGGTAGACTGGGCGTCGTGCCCGCCTCCGAGGTCGAGGAGATCGTTGCGCTGGCGCTGGTGCTCGTCGTGCACGTCATCGGCGGGCTGCTGCTCGTCTGGGCGCTGCTCGACGACGACGCCCGCGCCGGCTGGCGGCGGCGCTGGCGCCGCCGCGACGACGAGCCGCCGCCGATCGCGCCCCCGCCGCCGTCGTCGGGCGGCTTCGGCCGGCCGCAGCTGCCGCTCGCCGGCGCCGAGGCGAGCTCCGTGCGGCTACGCGGGCCCGGCCGCCTGGCGGACGCCCACCCGCCGCCGCCCCGGCGTCCGCAGCACGCGCCGCAGCCGGCGCGCGTCCCGCGCTGAGCGGCCCCTGAGCGCCGAGCGGATCGCGTCGTAGGCGGGCTTCGGCCGAAGCCGGGCGTCGAACGGCAGCGCCATCTCCGCCGGTCCGAGCCACGAATAGCGGTCGGTGAAGCCCCACGTCGTCAGGCGCGTGCAGGCGCGCACGGCGCGGCAGGCACGCGCGGCGGCGCCGTAGGCGGCCGCCTGGCGCTCGAGCCGCTCGCCCGCCACCGTCCCGCCGATCAGCGAGGTCCCGACGTCCATCTCGGTGATCTGCAGCTCGACGCCGAGCGCGGCGAGGCGGCGCATCGTCGCGCGCAGCGTGGCCTCGTCGTGGAAGCCCTCGATGTGGTGTGCGTCTGCAGCCCGACGCCGTCGAGCGGCACGTTGCGCGCGCGCAGGTCGCGGACGAGCGCGACGAGGCCGTCGAGCTTCGCGCCGGGGCCCTCGACGCCGTACTCGTTGATGAACAGCCTGGCGCGCGGGTTGGCCGCGCGCGCGAAGCGCAGCGCCTGCTCGACGTAGTCGTCGCCGATGAAGCGCCGCCAGACGCTGTCGGCCAGGCCGCCGTCCGCCGCGAGCGGCTCGTTGACGACGTCCCACTCGAGCACGTCGTCTGCGAAGTGGCGCACGACGGTGTCGATGTGACGGCGCATGGTCGCCAGCAGCTCCTCGCGCCGCCAGCCGGTCGCGGCGCTCAGCAGGCCGCCGGCGGCGGCGCCGAGCGACGGCGCCGCCAGCGGCGGCAGCTTCAGGCCGATGTCGTGGGTCATCCCGCGCTCGACGAGCCACAGCGGCAGCTGCAGCGACCACACGAGCGCGTGACCGCGGACCCGCTTGCCGTGCTCGGCCGCGAAGGCGACGAGCTCGTCGGCCGCCGAGAAGTCGAAGACGCCGGGGCGCGGCTGCAGCGCCTGCATCTTCATCTCGTTCTCCGGCGTGAGCGCGTCGAACTCGCGCAGGAAGGTCTCGCGGTAGCGGCCGTCGGAGCGCAGCGCCGCGAGGCGCACCGCCGTGCCGAGCTGCACCCGTCGCGGCGCGGGCGGCGTGATCAGCGTGTGCTCGGGCGCCGCGCGGCGGGCGGGAGCCGCGTCGGAGCGCGCGGCGGCCGGACCCGAGAGGAGCGCGAGCGCGACGCCCGCGACGGCAGCCCAGCGGCATCGTGCCACCGCGCGAGGGTAGCGCCCGAGTGGCCGCAGATCGAGCGGGCGGCGTCAGCCGTCGCCGTCGTCCTCCTTCTCCTCGTCCTTGTCCTTCTTGGCGGGCTTGCCGGCGCCGTCGAGCTTGGCCTGCGCGTCGGCCAGCTCCTGCTGGACGACGCCGCGCTGGTTGGGGTGCTTCAGGCGCTCCTCGAGGTACGGGATCGCGGCCTCCGGGTTGCCGGAGCGGTTCAGCGCGACGCCGAGGTTGTACAGCGCGTAGTTGTAGGGCAGCCCGCCGGTCTGCCCACGGTCCCGATAGCCCTGCACGGCGGCCTGCAGGGGCTCGACGGCGGCCGCGTAGTCGCCGGCCTGGATGAGCTGGAAGCCGCGATCGTTGAGCGCGGCGGGATCCTGCGAGCCGGCCGCGACCGGCTGCTCGGGGGCGTCGCCCTGCGGCTGCGGCTCGGCGGGGGCGGCGCTCGAGGTCTGGGTGCGCTCGCGCGGCGCGCTCGCCTGCGTGCCGGACGGAGGCTCGCTCGCGCGCTGTCCGGGTCCGTCGTTGCCGCCCAGGACCGCCAGCCCGACGAGGCCACCGACGAGCAGCGCCGCGATCGCGATGACCGCGGCCACCGGCGGCTTGCGAGCGGCCTGACGAGCCGGCTCGCCGGCCGGCGCAGCGGGTCGCGGAGCGGCCGGCTGCGGCCGGCGCCGGGCGACGGGCGGTGGGGATGCGGCTGCGGCGCGCTCGGCGGTGGCCGGGCGGTGCGCCGCGGGCGTCGGCTCGGGCTCGGGGGGCGCCGCGGGCTGCGGCTCGGGCTCGGGGGGCGCCGCGGGCTGCGGCTCGGGCTCTGGGTCCGGCTCGCTGCGCGGTGCGGCCACCGGCAGGGGGGCGGCCGCCATCCGGCGCGTGCTGTCGGTCGGCGCGTCGTCGAGCGCGCGCTCGAGCGCGTCGACGAGCTCGCTCGCCGTCGCGGGCCGCTGCGCGGGGTCCTTCGCGAGGCCGCCGATCAGGACGGCATCGACGGCGCTCGGGACGCCGGCGGCGATCTCCGACGCGCGCGGCGGCGGCTCCTCGGCGTGCTGGCGCAGCTGCGCGGCGGCCGGGCCGCCCTCGAAGGGCCGGCGCCCGCAGAGCAGCTCGAACGCGACGACGGCGAGCGCGTAGCGGTCGCTGGCGGCGGTCGCGGGCTGACCGGCGGACTGCTCGGGCGAGAGGTAGGCGGCCGTGCCGAGCACCTGGCCGGTCTGCGTCATCTGCGTGTCGTCGGCCAGCCTCGCGATGCCGAAGTCCGCCACCGCGACGCGGTCCTGCGCGTCGAGCAGGAGGTTGGCGGGCTTGACGTCGCGGTGCACGATCCCGGCGCCGTGGGCGACGTCGAGGCCCGCCGCCGCCTCTCGCAGCCAGCGCAGCGCGGTCTCGCGGGCGACCTGCTCGCCGCCGTCGCGGGCCGCGCGGAGGCGGTCGGCGACGGTGCCGCCGGGGAAGTACTCCATGACGATGAACGCGTCGTCGCCGTGCTCGCCGATGTCGTAGATCGTCACGACGTGGGGGTGTGCGGAGACCTGCGCGGCCGTCCGCGCCTCGCGCTGGAAGCGCTCGCGCGCACCGGGATCGGCGGCGAACTGCGGGCTGAGGACCTTCACGGCGACGATCCGGCCGAGCAGCTGGTCCTCGACCTCCCACACCGATGCCATGCCGCCGCTGGCAATGTGCCGGGCGACGCGATAGCGCTCCGGCAGGTCGATCTGCGACGCCATCGGCATGTGCCGCTCGATTACCCGTCAGCGGGGCGCGTCCAACCCCGGCGACCGGTCCTCTACACTGCTGGACGCGATGGCCAAGGTCTGTCACAGCTGCGGGAAGGGACCGGCGTTCGGTCACAGCCGCAGCCACTCGATGGTCGCCTCGAAGCGGCGCTTCGACCCGAACCTGCAGAAGGTCCGCGTGCTCGTCGGCGCCGCGCCGCGGCGCGTGTACGTCTGCACCCGCTGCCTGAAGGCCGGCAAGGTCCAGAAGGCCGTCTAGAGGGAGCTCGACCGCCGGTCCCCGCAAGCGGCGACCTCGGTCGATCTCACAGCGGCGCGTGTCGGATCCCAGCCTCGTCCGCTTCCGCGCCGTCGTCGAGGGCGCGCTGGCGCACCTCGAGTCGCGCCGCCAGGAGATCAACGACCTCAACGTCTTCCCGGTCGCCGACGGCGACACGGGCGACAACATGGCGCTCACGCTGCGGGCTGTGCTCGGCGAGCTCGACCGCATCGCCGCCGACAGCCGCTCGCCTGGCGGCTCGCCGGCCACAGGCGAGCTGCGCCTGATCGACGAGATCGGCCGCGACGAGATCGTCGAGTCGGTCGCCCGCGCCGCGCTGCTGGGCGCGCGCGGCAACAGCGGCGTGATCCTGTCCCAGCTCATCCGCGGGGCCGCGGAGGAGCTCGTGAGCCGCCCGGGCGAGCTCGTCGACCCGGTGCTGATCGGCGCGGCGATGGCGCGTGCCGCGCAGCGTGCCTACGGCTCGGTGCGCGCGCCCGCCGAGGGCACGATCCTCACCGTCATGCGCGAGATGGCGACGCGCGTCGCGACGGAGCTCGCGCACATGGGCGACACGCGGCTGGGCGCCGAGGGCGACCCCGCGGTCCAGAACTCGCTCATCGCCGACGTGCTCGAGCGCGCGCTGGAGGCGGGCGAGGAGGCGGTGCGGCGCGGGCCGGAGATGCTCGACGCGCTGCGCGAGAGCGGCGTCGTCGACGCCGGCGGCCACGCGCTGACCGTCATGGTCGCCGGGATGATCGCCGCGCTGCGCGGCACCGAGCCGCCGTCGATCGCCCGCCATGCGCCGCCGGCGCGCGTCAGCCACCCCGAGCACAGCTCGTCGACGTACCGCTACTGCACGAACTTCGCCGTCACAGGGCGCGACCTCGATCCGAGCGCGTGGACGGCGCCGCTGGAGGCGATCGGCGACTCGGTGCTCGTCGTCGGCGACGCCGCGACGCTGAAGGTGCACGTCCACACGGACGACCCGGCGGCCGCCAAGGGGCTGTTCGACGGCGTCGGCGAGGTGTCGCGCGTCGACGTCGCCGACATGCACGTGCAGGTCCAGGCGCGCTCGGAGCGGCTGGCGCCGGCGTCCGGCGCCGCGCCACCGCGCTGCCGGGCGCTCGCTGTCGTCGCGGGCGCCGGCATGCGCGAGCTGTTCGAGAGCCTCGGCGTGGCGGTGCTCGACGGCGGGCCGACGTTGAACCCGTCGACGTACGAGCTGCTTGCCGGCATCCACGAGGTGCCGGCCGAGGAGATCGTCGTGCTGCCCAACTCGCCGAACGTCGTGATGGCGGCCGAGCACGCCGCCGAGCTGTCGGAGAAGGTCGTCCGCGTGGCCGGCGCCCGCTCGCAGCAGGCCGGGCTGGCGGCGGCGCTGGCGCTCAACCCGAGCCGCTCCGCGGCCGACAACGTCGCCGCCATCGACGACGCGCTCGCGCGGCTGCGCACCGGCGCCGTGGCGCCGGCCGCGCGCGACGACGGCGACGGCCGCTTCGCTGTCGGCGACGCCGTCGGCTTCGTCGACGAGACGATCGTCGCCTGGGGCGAGCCCGGTCCGACGCTCGGCGCGGTCCTCGACGCGCTCGCCTCCGACGCCGAGCTGCTGACGTGCATCGCCGGCCACGGCGCGCCGCTGGACGAGGACAGCGTCCGCGCGCTCGTCCCCGGCGGCGTGGAGGTCGAGTGCGAGGTCGGCGGGCAGCCGAGCTACTGGTGGCTCGTGTCGGCTGAGTAATGCGGTTGCGCGGCGTCGGCGGTGGCGCTCGAACGCATCGCCGACGAGCCGGTCGTCGCCCCGGCCACCGGTCCGGCGCGGCGATCATCATGGGTCGCGTGCCCACCGCCTTCGCCGGCACGGACGAGCTCGACCGAGCGGCGCTGCTGAGCGCGCCGCTGCGCTGGCCGCGGCCGTCGGCGCTGCAGCGGCCGCTCACGGTCACGCCGAAGACCGCCGCCGAGGCCGCCGAGCAGCTCGGGCTGAGGACGGTCGGCGACCTGCTCGAGCACCTGCCGCGCGACCGCCGCGAGGCCCGCACGGTGGCGGCGCTCGCGCCCGGCGAGAGCGCCACGGTCGTCGTCGAGGTGCGCTCGATCACGAGCCGCCCCGTGCGCCGGCGGGGGATGAAGCCGCTCGTGCTGGCGACGGTCGCCGACGAGACCGGCGTCATGAAGGCGACGTTCTTCAACCAGCCGTGGCTGGAGCGCAAGTACTCGCCGGGCACGCGGCTCGTCCTGCACGGCACGCTCCAGGCGCGCAACGCGTTCCGCGTGTCGGGCCACGCGGCGACCGACGAGCGCACGGGCGGGGTGGGGGAGGTCGCGCACTACCCGACGACCGAGGGGCTGTCGTCGACACAGATCCTGGCGCTCGTGCGCGCGCAGCTGCCGGCGGCGCTGGACGCCGTCGAGCCGCTGCCCGCGCGCATGCGGGCGCGCGCCCCGCTGCCCGACCGCCCGTCGGCGCTCATCGCCGCGCACGCCGGCGACCACGAGGCCGGGCGCCGTCGGCTGGCCTTCGACGAGCTGCTGCTCGCCCAGCTCTCGCTCCTGCGCCGCCGGGCGCGGCGGCGCGCGTCCAGCAGCGCGCCCGCGCTCGACGGCCCGGCGCAGCTCTCGCGCCGCTGGCGCGAGCAGCTGCTGCCGTTCGCGCTCACCGGCGACCAACGCGCGGCGATGGACGTCCTCGACGCCGAGCTCGCCGGCTCGCGGCCGATGCAGCGCCTGCTCATGGGCGAGGTCGGGTCGGGCAAGACCGTGGTCGCGCTGCACGCCATCCTGCGCGCCGTCGAGCACGACATGCAGGCCGCCTTCATGGCGCCGACCGAGGTGCTCGCCGAGCAGCACTTCGCCACGCTGCAGCGGCTGCTCCCGGGCGAGGCGGTGCGGATCGCGCTGCTGACCGGCTCGACGACGCGCGCGCGGCGCGCCGACGTCCTCGGCAAGCTCGCCAGCGGCGAGCTGTCGTTCGTCGTGGGCACGCACGCGCTCGTGGAGGACGACGTGCGCTTCGACCGCCTGGCCGTCGTGGTCGTCGACGAGCAGCACCGCTTCGGCGTTCGCCAGCGCACTGCGCTGGACGCCAAGGCGCCCGACGACCTCGTTCCGCACGTCCTGCACATGACCGCCACGCCGATCCCGCGGACGATGGCGCTGCTGCGCTACGGCGACCTGGACGTCACCGCGCTGCGCGAGCTGCCGCGCGGCCGCCGCCCCGTGACGACGCACGTCGCGTCGAGCGACGGCGAGCGCGCCCGCGCCTACGAGCGCATCCGCGAGGAGCTCGACGCGGGCCGCCAGGCGTTCGTCGTCTGCCCGCTCGTCGAGGAGTCCGAGGCGCTGCAGGCGCGGGCCGCGACCGTCGAGTACGAGCGGCTGCGCGACGGCGAGCTGCGCGGCTACCGCGTCGCGCTGCTGCATGGCCAGATGCACCCGCGCTGCAAGCAGGAGGCGATGGCCGCGTTCGCGGCGGGCGAGGCCGACGTGCTCGTCGCGACGACGGTCGTCGAGGTCGGCGTCGACGTCCCGAACGCCACTGTGATGCTCGTCGAGGGCGCCGAGCGCTACGGCATCAGCCAGCTGCACCAGCTGCGCGGCCGCGTCGGCCGCGGCGAGCATGCGTCGCTGTGCCTGCTCTTCGGGCCCAAGGGCTCGCCGCGGCTGCAGGCGCTCGCCCGCCACAGCGACGGCTTCGAGCTCGCGCGCATCGACCTCGAGCTGCGCGGCGAGGGCGAGCTGGCCGGCACGCGGCAGTCGGGGCTTGCGCAGTTCAAGGTCGCGCGGCTGCCCGACGACGAGCCGCTGGCGGAGGCCGCGAAGGTCTACGCCGAGGGGCTGCTCGAGATCGACCCGCACCTGACCGCGCCCGAGCACGCGCTGCTGGCCGACGCGCTGGCCGAGGCCTACGGCGAGGCCGAGCTGCAGCCGCTTCCCGCGTAGATGGTGGCCGCGATGGCCGGCCGTGGGAGGGGCTGATGCGCGTCGTCGCCGGGCGCTACGGCGGGCGCCGGCTGCTCGCCCCGGCGGGCGGCGCGACGCGCCCGACGAGCGACCGCGTGCGCGAGGCGCTGTTCAGCGTCCTCGGGCCGAGCGTGCCCGGCGCGCACGTGCTCGACCTGTACGCAGGATCGGGCGCGCTCGGCATCGAGGCGCTGTCGCGCGGCGCGGCGTCGGCGGTCTTCGTCGACCGCTCCGCGCGCGCGATCGCGGCGATCCGCGCCAACCTCGACGCGCTCGGGATCGAGGCCGAGGTGCTGCGCATGGAGGCGCGCGCGGCGCTGCGGACGGCGCGCGGACGGGCGGACGCATACGATCTGGTGTTCCTCGACCCTCCCTACCGGCGCGCCGCAGAGCTGGGGCGGGAGCTCTCCGAGGCGCTCTCCGCGGTGCTCGCGCCCGGAGCCCGCGTCGTCAGCGAGAGCGATCGCCGCGAGCCGCTGGCGCTGGCCCTCCCGCTCGCCGACGAGCGCCGCTACGGCGACACCGTCATCCGCATCCATGACACCTAATCACCGCATCGCCGTCTGCCCCGGGTCCTACGACCCGATCACGAACGGCCACCTCGACGTCATCGAGCGTGCCGCGGAGCTCTTCGACGAGGTGATCGTCGGCGTCGTCAACCTGCCGCTGCGCAAGGGCAGGACGCTGTTCGGCGTCGAGGAGCGCCTGCAGTTCATCGCCGAGGCGACGGCGCACCTCGACGGCGTGCGCGCCGAGCCGTTCTCGACGCTCGTCGTCGAGTTCGCGCGCGCCCAGGGCGCCAAGGCGATCGTGAAGGGGCTGCGCGCGATCTCCGACTTCGAGTACGAGTTCGAGATGCACCAGCTCAATCGCCTGCAGGCGGCGGACATCGACACCCTCTACCTCATGGCCAGCCCGCAGTACAGTTTCATCAGTTCGAGCGGTATCAAGGAGCTGGCGACGTTCGGCGCAGCGATCGAGGAGCTCGTGCCCGACCGCGTCGCCGAGCGCTTGAAGGAAGAGCTCGGACGCTAGCGAACTGAAGGGTTGCCATGGACGTCCTGGTTCTCATCGACAAGCTGGATGACTTGGTGCACAACGCCAAGCTCGTCCCCATGACGGGCCAGGTGCGCGTCGACAAGGACGAGATCTACGACATCCTCGACCAGATGCGCGCGACGATCCCCGAGGAGATCAAGCAGGCGCGCTGGATCGTCAAGGAGCGTCAGGAGATGCTCGCCGAGGCCAAGCGCGAGGCGGAGCGCATCGTCAAGGAGGCGCGCGAGCGCCAGAACCAGCTCGTCAGCGAGGAGGAGGTCACCAAGCAGGCCGAGCGCGCCGCCGAGGACATCATCGAGGACGCCCGCGCGCGCGAGCGCGAGATCCGCCTCGGCGCCGAGGACTACGCCGACGAGATCCTCAACACGCTCGAGGTCAACCTCACGAAGTTCATCGCCGCCGTCCAGCGCGGCCGCGAGCGCCTGCAGGGCAAGGACGAGCCCGCCGAGGTGCGCTGAGGGCGCGACCGCCGCACCTGCCGTTAACTCGCCCCGCGCCGCGGGAACACGCCGCACGATGACCGATCCCGAGGCGCTCGAGCGCCGGCTGACCGACGACCTCGCGACGCTCGGCGACCGTCTCGCCGACGCCGACCTCGGCTCCGACCTGTACCGCGCGCTGGCGGGCAGCGCGCTGTCCGCCGACGACGACGCGAGTCACCTCTCGCTGAGCTGGAAGCGGGCCGAGGAGCTCGTCAACTCCCTGCGCGAGCGCGCCGGCCGCGAGCCCATGGCGCTGGCGGCCAGCGGCGGCGAGGGCGAGCTGTCGCGCACGGTCGCCGACGAGCTGCGCCGTCTGGGCTGGACCGCTCGCCCGCGCGACCCCTCCCGGCACGACGAGGCGCACGTCAGCTCGCCGCCGCAGCCGCCGCCGGCCGACCACGGCGAGCGCCGGGCGCCCGTCGACCCGGCCGACGCCGACTGGGAGCAGCGCGCCCACGAGGACGCCGAGGCCGAGCGGCGGGCGCGGTGAGGAGCTAGCGCACGCGGAAGCCGTCGAGGCCCTCGGGCTCGACGTCGCGCACGCGGACGTCCTGCACCGTCGCGTGCCGCGGCCCGCCGCGACACCAGCGCACGAGCTCGTCGACGGCCTGCGCGGGCCCCTCGAAGTGCGCCTCGACGGTGCCGTCGGGGCAGTTGCGCACCCAGCCGGCGAGCCCGACGCGCTGCGCCTCGCGCCGCGTGCAGTCACGGAAGAACACGCCCTGGACGCGACCGCTGACGACGACCCGGCGGGCGACGGCGCCGCTCATGCCGCGAGCAGGCCCGGGAGGTCTGCCATGTCGTGGAAGGGCTCGCCGCCCGCGGCCGCCAGCACGCCGGCGTCGGTGTGACGGGCGAACGCGAGCGCGCGCATCCCCGCCGCGCGCGCCGCCTCGACGCCGAAGACGCTGTCCTCGACGACCGCCGTCGTCGCCGGCTCGAAGCTCATCCGCTGCGCCGCGTGCAGGAACAGGTCGGGCGCCGGCTTGCCGCGCGGGACCTCGCTGGCGCTGAAGATCCGGCCCTCGAAGCGCTCCCACAGCCCGGCGCTGCGCAGCGTCACCGCCATCTTGTGGTGCGGGCCGCTGGAGGCGACGCAGGACGGCAGGTCGATCCGGTCCAGCGCCGCGACGACGCCGGGGACGGGCTGCAGCTCGCGGCGGAAGACGTCCTTGACCTCGGCGTAGTAGCGCTCGGGCAGGTCGGCGGGCAGCGGCGAGCCGAGCCTGGTCGTCGCGATCTCGACGATCGACGCCATCGAGCGGCCGCGCAGGTCGCGCATCGAGTCCTCGAACGTCGTGGGCAGGCCGGCCTCCGTCAGCAGGTCGGCGAGCACGCGGTTCGCGATCGCCTCCGTGTCCACCAGGACGCCGTCGCAGTCGAAGATCACAGCTGCGGTCATCGCGACTGAGGCTAGCCGGGCCGCCGCGGCGCGACGAACGGCGAGCTCAGCCCGGCTCGTCGCCGCCCGCGCCGGCGAGCAGCTGCTCGATCGCCGCGAGGTGCCCGCGCACGCCGGTGGCCATCGCGTCGAGGATCCTGCGCGCCTCCTCGATCCCCGTCGTCGCGTTCGTCAGCTGCGACTTGATGCGCCGCACGTCCTCCATCGCGCCCTGCGCGCGCTCGAGCTCGGCCTGCAGCGCCGCGGCGTCGATCCCGCCGCCGGCGGCGCGGGCCATGAGCACGCGAGCCCGGGCGAGGCCGTAGGCGACCTCCAGCGCGAGCGTCGAGCCGTCCTCGGGGTCGAACGTCACGAACAGCTTGTCGCCGTTGAACTCGCGCAGCGGATGCGTGCGCGCGGGCAGCTTGCCCTCGCCGGGCACGACGAGAACGGCGTAGTCGGCGCCGCGCGTCTCGAGCGCGCCGTCGAGCTCGGCGAGCGCCTCGTTGCGCGACAGCTTCGTGTTCTTGGCCTCGAAGACGACCTTGCCGCGCGCCGGGCCGGCGCAGGCGTCGATCGCCACGACGACGTCGCCCTTCTTGCCGCCCTCGCCGCGCACGTCGCCGACCGCGTCGCAGTTGTCGCCGCGCGCCGCGGCGATCGCGTCGAGCGCCTCGGCCACCGCCTCCTCGTAGGTGCGGCCCTTCGCCGTGCCCTTCTCCTCGACGGCGGCGAGCTCGACGAGCTTCTCCTTCTCGGCGCGCAGCTCGGCGATCTCCACGCGCATCGCCTCCAGTCGGGCGTTCATCGCGCGAAGGTGCTCGGCCTGCTCGCCGGCGATCTGGCGGGCGGCGGCCAGGTGCGTGCGCTGGAAGACGGCCAGCGGGTTGGAGTCCGCGTCGGCCGAGAACTGGCGGCGCAGGTCCTCGCGCATCTGCGCCGACACGTCGCTCAGCACGGCCTTCACCCGGTGCTGCACGGCGACCGACGACTCGTCGCCGAAGTGGCGCGCGAGCGCCTTCGTCACGTGGCCGTGCTCGGGGCCGAAGACCTCGTCGACCTTGCTGTCCAGGCGCTCGGCGACCGCCCGGGCGCGCTCGACGAACGCGTGGTCGAGCTCGCGCGCGGTCTTCTCGAACTCCGCGCGCACGAACTCCGCGTTGGCGCCGGTCTGCTCGCGGTCGAGCACGCGCGCGCCGATCTCGATCGCGTCGACGACGAAGCGCGCGGGATCGTCGCGCTCGGCGGCCAGCCGGACGGCGGTCTCGTCGTCGATGACGAGCGCGTCGATCGCAAGCCGGCCGTGGGCGACGTGGACGCGGGCGAAGGGCAGGGGGGTCGCAGCTTCCATGGTCGTGGGGTCGCACGCTACGGAGCGCACCTGACAGAACGGCGCGGGCGTCGCGTCAGCGCCTGCGCCGCTCCCACCAGCGCAGCAGGTCGCGGCGCTGGTGGGCGAGCGGGTTGGCGCTCGGCTTGCGCTCGCGGACGCGCTCGAGCGCCTCGGGCGCGTCGACCTCGTCGCGCAGCATGACGAGCGCCGCGGCCACGGTCGCCGACCGCTGCATCCCCGCCCGGCAGTGCACGTACACGCGCTCGCCCTGCTCGAGCCAGTCCAGGCCGATGCTCGTGGCGAGCTCGAGCTGACCGGGAAGCAGGTTGCCGTAGTCGACGATCTCCACCCGCTGCTCCTCGATGCCGGCCTCGGCGAGCGCCGTGCTGCACGCGTCGCGCCCGCCGGGGTCGTACTCGACGTCCTGGACGAGGTTGAGCACGCGCGTGACGCCGGCGTCGCGCAGCGTGGCGACGTCGTCGCGGTCCTGCGGATAGGCGCCGATGAGCAGGTCGTCGGCGACCTCCGCATAGCCGAAGTGCTCGAACCAGTCCGACATGTCATCGACCCTAGATACTCGAGGCGATGTGCCCACTCGCGAGAGCCCTCGAGGACGCCGGCGGCATCGCCGCGCCACAGGCGCGGGCAGCGCAGCTGCGCGCGCTGCTGCGCGACGAGCTCGCCCGCTCCGAGCACGAGCTCGGGCTGCCGCGCTCGGGTCGCGAGCAGCCTGTCACCGCGGCGTTCGCGGCGCTGCCCGACGCGCTGCTGGCGGCCCTGCCCGTGCCGGTCGCGCTGCGCGCCGATCCCGAGGCGGCGCCCGAGCGCGCGTGGCTGACCGTCGCGGCCGCCGCCGGCGCGCTCGTCGAGGTCGCCGGGTTGCCGCCGCCGCGCAGCGCCGGCGACCTCGTGCTGGAGGCCGGCGACCTCGACGGCCGGCTGGCGCTGCGGCTGCCGACGGCCGACCAGGAGGACGCCGAGCTCGCCGCCGTCGCCTTCGAGGAGCAGGTCGCGCCGGTCGCGCGGCTGCGGGCGCGGGCGCTCGCGCTGCCGGGGCACGTCCTCGCCGACGCGCGCGACTGGCGGGCCCCGATCGCCCAGGCGCTGCGCAGCGCCGAGGCGGTCGCGCGGCTCGCCGGCCGTCCCGCCGACCCGGACTCCGTCGCCGCGCACGAGGACGCCGTGCTCGCGCTGCTGACGCCCGCCGGCGGCGGCGCGGCGCGGCCCCACGACGACCCGCAGCCGGCGCGGCGGATCGCGCGCCGGATCCTCCAGCGGCTGCACGGGATGGGCAAGTGGGGCGGCTACCACACGGACTTCCGCCACCTCGCGCGCGGCTTCGCGGGCAACGAGCGCGCGCTCGCCGACGAGGTGGGGGAGGCGCTGCTCGCGGCCGGGCTGCTCAACGAGAAGCCGAGCGTCGGCCAGCGCCACGTCTACCTCAACCCGCGACGCGCGGCCGACATCCACGCCCTCATCGAGCAGGGGACCGTCCCCGGCGATCTGCAGCTGCCCCGGTGATCGGTCTCCCGGCCGGCGGCCGGATGACCCGCCGGTCGCGAGACGGACCACTACATTTGCGCCATGCGCCTGGAAGCCCTGTCGACGAAGGCCTTCACGGCGCGCACGCTTCTTGAGTCGCGGATGCTCGGGCCGGCCCGCCCGGACAAGCTCGTGCGCTCGCTCATCGCGATCAACCGGTGGGGGCCGACGCCCGCCGCGGGCTACACCGCCTCGGCGATCCGCCACCCCGACGCGGTCTCGATCATCGACGAGCTCGGGACGCTGACGTTCGACGAGGTCGACCGCCGGACGAACGCGCTCGCGCACGCGCTCGCCGACGACGGCGTCAACGAGGGCGACCGCGTCGCGATCATGTGCCGCAACCAGCGCGGCTTCGTCGAGGCGACCGTCGCCTGCTCGAAGCTCGGGGCGCACGCGCTGTTGCTCAACACGGCGTTCGCCGCGCCGCAGCTCGCCGAGGTCTGCCAGCGCGAGGACCCGACGGCGATCGTCCACGACGAGGAGTTCTCCGGCCTGCTGCACGAGGCGGCCCGCGGGCGCCGTCGCTATGTCGCCTGGACCGACGGCGACGCCCGCGACGTGCCGACGCTCGAGCGGCTGATCGCGTCCGGCGACCGCAGCGCCGTCGTGCCGCCCGTCGACAAGGGCCGACTGATCATCCTCACGAGCGGCACGACCGGCTCGCCGAAGGGCGCCCGGCGGCGCCAGCCCGACTCGCTGGAGCCGATCGCCGGCCTGCTGGCGAAGATCCCGCTGCGCGCCCGCGAGCGCACGCTGATCGCAGCGCCGCTGTTTCACTCCTGGGGCCTCGCGCACCTCGTCATCGCCGCCGGCCTGTCGTCGACGGTCGTGCTGCGCCGCCGCTTCGATCCCGAGGACACGCTGCGCACGATCGACGAGCACGGCTGCACGGCGCTCGTCGTCGTGCCGGTCATGCTGCAGCGGATCCTCGAGCTCGGGCGCGCGCGCATCGGCCGCTACGACACCGCCTCGCTGCGCGTCATCGCGGCCAGCGGGTCGGCGTTGCCGGGCGCGCTGGCGACCGAGGTCATGGACACCTTCGGCGAGGTCCTCTACAACCTCTACGGCTCGACGGAGGTCGCCTGGGCGACGATCGCCACCCCCGCCGACCTGCGCGCCGCACCGGGGACCGCGGGGCACCCGCCGCGCGGCACGGTCGTGCGCCTGCTCGGCGACGACGACGAGGAGGTCGCGCGCGGCGAGACCGGGCGGATCTTCGTCGGCTCCGAGCTCGCCTTCGAGGGCTACACCGGCGGCGGCGGCAAGACCGTCGTCGACGGGCTGATGGCGTCGGGCGACGTCGGGCACCTCGATGCGGAGGGGCGCCTGTTCGTCGACGGTCGCGACGACGAGATGATCGTCTCGGGCGGCGAGAACGTCTTCCCGCGCGAGGTCGAGGACCTCGTCGCCCTGATGGACGGCGTCGAGGAGGTCGCGATGGTCGGCGTGCCCGACGGCGAGTTCGGCCAGCGCCTGCGCGCGTTCGTCGTGCTCGCCGACGGCGCCCGCCTCACCGAGCAGGACATCCGGGCGCACGTGAAGGCGCACCTCGCGCGCTACAAGTCCCCGCGCGACGTCGTCTTCCTCGACGAGCTGCCGCGCAACGCCACCGGAAAGGTCCTCAAGCGCGAGCTCGTGGCGCGGCCCTGAGCGCCCCGGCGGCGGCGGGGCGGTCGCTAGCCTTGAGCGGGATGGCGCCCCGTACCGACAGCTTCGATCTCGCCCGCCTGCGACTCGCCTCCGGCGAGGGCCGGCGGCTGGCGCTCGAGGTCGCGCTCGAGCCCCTGCGCTTCGGCGGCGAGACCTACGCGATCGCCGCCGCGGCGACCGACGCGACGCTCGACATCTCGCGCACGACGCACAACGGCTACGCGTTGCGCCTGCGCTTCGAGGCGACGCTCGGCGGGCCGTGCATGCGCTGCCTGGAGCCGGCGCGGCCGGCGATCGCCGTCGACGCGCGCGAGATCGACCAGCCCGGCGACGTCGAGGAGCTGCAGAGCCCGTACGTCGCCGACGAGGTGCTCGACCTGCGCGGCTGGGCGCGCGACGCGCTCGCGCTGGCCCTGCCGGTTCAGCTGCTGTGCCGCGAGGACTGCGCCGGCCTGTGCCCCGTCTGCGGCACGGACCTCAACGCCGCCGGTACCGAGCACGTCCACGAGCGCGCGCCCGACCCGCGCTGGGCGAAGCTCTCCGAGCTCAAGCTCGACGGGCCGTGACGTCCGCTCCGCGCGCGATGCGCTCGAGGTCCTCCGGCGAGGCGACGAGCGGCCGCACGCCCGGCGCCAGCGGGACGCGGACGGCCTCGTCGAAGAGGTCGCGGTAGCCGCCCGTCCCGGGCGGCTGGAAGCTCACCTCGATGTCCGCGTGCGGCGTCTGCAGCGTGCACGGCGACAGCGCGCGCAGGTCGGCGCGGCGCAGGTCGTGCTCGCCGCCGCCGGCGTCGAGCAGCCGCGCGTCGAGCGCCAGCAGCGCCGCGCGCAGCCGCTCGGCGTTGCGCGTGTAGGCGCCCGGCACGATCGCCACGCCGGTCACGAAGCCGCCGTCGGCGTGGACCGCCTCGGCGACCTCCCCGACGAGCAGGAACTCGACGTCGTGCTCCTCGAGCGCCCGCAGCGTGACGACGAGCGCCGGATCGAGCTCGAGGGTGCTCATGCGCGCCAGCTTCGGCCACGGCCGCCGAACTCCTTCCCGGGCGAGACCCGCCCGCGCCCTGCGCTACCCTGTCGCGCCATGGCCGTCCCGAAGCAGAAGCAGTCGCACAGCCGGACCTCCAAGCGTCGCGCGCAGCACAAGATCGCCGCGCCGACGTACAACTCGTGTCCGCAGTGCCACAGCCCGCGCCGCCCGCATCGCGTGTGCCCGGTCTGCGGGACGTACCGTGGCCGTGAGGTCGTTGCGCCTCCGGCGCACGACCACGAGCACTGAGAGCGGCCGGCGGATGCCGGCGCGCCGCATGGACGCACCGGACGGCCGCTCGGACGACGACGGCCGCGCGGGCGCGCCCGCGCGCGTGCCGGTCATCGCCGTGGACGCCAACGGCGCCGACCTGGGGCCGGGCGAGGTCGTCGCCGGCGCGAACGTCGCCGTGCGCGAGGGCGTGCGCGTGCTGCTCTTCGGCCCCGCCGCCGAGATGGGCGCCGCGGGGCCCGGCATCGAGGTCATCGACGCGCCGGAGTCGATCGCCAAGGCCGCCAATCCCGCGGCCGCCGCCCGCGCGCATCCGCAGTCGTCGATCGTCCGCGCCGCGCAGGCGGTCGCGGCGGGCGACGCCGACGCGCTCGTGTCGGCGGGGGCGACCGGCGCCGCCCTCGCCGCGGCGCTGTTCAACATCAAGCGCGACCGCGGCATCCTGCGCCCCGCGCTCGCGGCGGTGATCCCGGTCCCCGGCGCCCCCGTGACGCTCGTCGACGTCGGCGCGAACACCGAGGTGCGCGCCGAGCACCTCGTGCAGTTCGCGTTCATGGGCGCGGCGCTCGCGCAGATCGTGCACGGCGTCGAGGACCCGCGCGTCGCGCTGCTGTCGGTCGGCGAGGAGGCGACCCGCGGGACGCCGCTCGTGCAGGAGGTCCACGCGCGCCTGAGCGCCGCCGAGGAGCTGCGCTTCGTGGGCAACGTCGAGGGCCACGCGCTGACCGAGGGCCGCGCCGACGTCGTCGTCACCGACGGCTTCACCGGGAACGTGACGCTGAAGGTCATGGAGGGCGTCTCGGACAAGATGATCGCGCTGCTGCGCGAAACGGCGACATCGACTCGTCGAGCGAAGCTCGGCGGGGTCCTCATGCGCCCCGCGCTGCAGGCCTTCCGCGACGAGATCCATCCGGAGATCGCAGGCGGCGCCTACCTGCTCGGCCTGCGCAGGATCGGCGTCGTCGGCCACGGGCGCTACACGAGCCGTGGCTTCTCGCAGGCGATCCTGCTCGCGGCGCGCGGCGTGCGCGGCGACATCGTCGGGCGCACGCACGCGGCGCTGCAGCGCGCCGGCGCCCTGCGCAAGCCGGGCTCGACGCTGTCCGAAGGCGGCTCTACCGTTTCCGCAACGTGATCGACTCCGCACATACGCGCCGTGCCGGGCGGTCACCGATCACCGTCTGGAGCGATCGCGCATGACGCGAGAAGAGGTCTTCGCGATGGTCCAGGCGCATCTCGTCGACGAGCTCGAGGTCGATCCCGCCCGGATCGACGACTCCACGCACTTTCGCAGCGACCTCGAGGCCGACTCGCTGGACCTGTACACGCTCGTGCAGGAGCTCGAGGACTCCTACGGCGTGAAGATGACCGACGAGGAGGCGGCGCGGATCGTCACCGTGGGGCAGGCCGTCGACTTCGTGCTCGCCCATGCCACCGGCCGCGAGTCGAGCTGACCGCTGCAGTTGCTCATCGAACTCCTCGAAGAGCTGCCGGAGCACCTGTACCGGCAGGTCTTCACGCACGCGTCCTGGACCGAGCGGCGCAGCGACTCCTACTCGCGGCTGGCGTTCCTCGGCGACTCGGTGCTCGGGCTCGCGGTCACGTCGCACCTGTACCCGCGTCTCGAGGCCGAGCGCTTCGGCGCCGGCAGGCTGACGAAGATCCGAGCGCAGAGCGTCTCCGGGGTCTCCTGCCGGGCCGTCGCCGAGCGCCTCGGCGTGCCCGACCGGCTGCGCGCGACGGCCCCGGCGGGCATCGGCAAGACCGCCGAGTCGCTCGTCGAGACCGAGCGGGTGCTGGCCTCCGTGATCGAGGCCGTCATCGGCGCGTGCTTTTTGCACTTCGGCTACGAGCGCACGGCGGCGGCCGTCGTCGAGGCGTTTCAGCCCGAGATCGCCAACGCGTTGAGCAACCCGGTCGACTTCAAGTCCACGCTGCAGGAGCGCCTCGCGCGGCGCGCCGAGACCGTCGAGTACACGATCGCCGTGGAGGCGGGCCCGCCGCACGACCGCACGTTCGAGGTCATCGCGAGCGTCGGCGGCGCGCCGGTCGGCCGCGGCGCCGGGCGCTCGAAGAAGCACGCCGAGCAGGAGGCCGCGCGGATCGCGCTCGAGGCGCTGCATCCGGACGAGCCGGTCGGCGACGAGGAGGCGTGACGGCGTGCACCTGCGCTCGCTGACCCTGAAGGGCTTCAAGTCGTTCCCCGACCGCACGACGCTCGAGTTCGGGCCCGGCGTCTCGGTCGTCGTGGGGCCCAACGGCTCGGGCAAGTCGAACGTCACCGACGCCGTGCTGTGGGCGATGGGCGAGCAGTCGCCGCTGGCCGTCCGCGGGCAGTCGATGCGCGACGTGATCTTCGGCGGCGGGCGCGGCGTGCAGGCGCGCTCTGCGGCGGAGGTGGAGCTCGTCATCGACAACGCCGACGGCGCGGTCGACGTGCCGATGAGCGAGATCTCGATCGTGCGCCGCCTCGATCGCTCCGGCGAGGGCGAGTACCGCCTCAACGGCGCGCGCTGCCGGCTCGTCGACGTGCTGGAGGTGCTGTCGGACACCGGCCTGGGCAAGGAGATGCACTCCGTCGTCTCGCAGGGCCGCGTCGAGACGATCGTGACCTCCAAGCCGCGCGACCGCCGGCTGCTGATCGAGGAGGCGGCCGGGCTCGGCAAGCACCGCAAGCGCCGCCGGCGCGCCCAGCTCAAGCTCGAGCGCACGCAGGACAACCTCGACCGCGCGCTCGACGTCGAGCGCGAGGCGCGCTCGCGGCTGCGCCCGCTCAAGCGCCAGGCCGAGGCCGCCGAGCTGCACGCGCGCCTGGAGCGCCAGAGCGTCGAGGCGCGCTGGGAGCTCGTGCGCGATCTCGTGCGCGCGCGGCGCGCGGAGCTGCTCGCCGCCGAGCGGGCGGCCGCGGCGGCGCGCGCGGCGCGCGACGAGGCGCAGGCCCGGCTCGCCGAGGTCGCCGCCCGGCGCGGCGAGGCCGAGGCGGCGATGGCGGCGCGCAGCGAGCAGCGCGAGGCGTTCGCGCAGCGCCTGTACGCCGCGCGCTCGGCCGGCGAGCGCGTCGAGCTGCGACTCGAGCGCATCCGCGCGACCGCCGACGACCTCGCCGAGCGCTCGCAGCGGCGGGCCAGCGAGCTGCGCGCGCTCGAGACGCTCGAGCCGGGTCCCGGTCACGAGGGGGCGGCGGGGCGCGAGCGCATCGCCGCGCTCGAGGCCGACCTCGAGCGCCTCGCCGCCGAGCACGCGGCGGCGGTCGAGCGCGAGCTCGTGGGGCTCGACGAGCAGCGCGCGGCGGCCGCGCTCGTCGTCGACGAGCGGCGCGCGGTCGCGGCGTCCGTGCGCGACGCCGCCGCGCAGGCGGCCGCCGCCGCCGAGCGCGCGCGGGCAGAGCGCCGCAACGCCGATCGCGCGCTGGACGCGGCGCGCCGCGAGGCGGCGCGCGTCGGCGCCGAGCTCGCGGCCTGCAACCAGTTCCTGCGCACGCGCGCCGGCGCTGCGGCCGGCCGCGGCGCGGCGGCGCGATCGCTCGCCGACGCCCTCGAGGTCACGCCCGGCTACGAGCGCGCGGTCGCCGCCGCGCTCGGCGGGCTGCTGCGCGCCGGCCTCGTCGAGCGGCTGCCGGAGGCCGGCGCGCTGCTGGACGCCGCCGGCGCCGACGGCGGGCGCGTGCTCGTCGCGGGCGACGTCGCGCCGGACGCCGCGCCGGCGACACGGCCCCCGGTGGCGGGCGCGCGCCATCTCGGCGAGCTGCTGGCCGGCGACGAGCGCGCGGTCGCCGCAGCGCGGCGGTTGCTCGCCGACGCCTGGCTCGTCGACGACCTCGAGGCGCTGCCGGCCGGCTTCGGCGGCGTCGCCGTCACGCGCCAGGGCCGCGTCTGGGACGGCCGCCGCCGCGAGCTGCGCCAGGCGCCGGAGGGCGGCGACGAGCGGGTGCTCGCCGAGCGCAACCGCCGCGAGGACCTGATCGCCGCCAGCGAGCAGGCCGTCCGGGCCGAGCAGCTCGCGCGCCGCGGGTGCGAGGGCGCCGAGCAGGCGGTCGCGACCGCCGACGCCGCCCGCGAGCGGGCCGAGCGCGCGCTGCGCGACGCGTCGCATGCGGTCGCTGTCGCCGAGGAGCGGGCGCGGCAGGCGCTCTGGCGCGTCGAGCAGCGCCGCGCCGCGCCGCAGGAGGGCGCCGCCGCCGTCCGCCGCGCCCAGCTCGAGGGCGAGCTCGCCGCCGAGCGGCGCGCCGCCGAGCGCGCCGAGCGCGAGCGCTCCGAGCGCGCGCTGCGGATGGAGCGCCTGCGCCGCCGGCTGGCCGCCGAGCGCGCGCTCCTGCCGCGCGCCGAGCGGCTCGCCGCGGCGCTGCAGGACGCCGCCGCGGCGATCGGCGAGCGCGTGCGCGCGATGGACGCCGAGCTCGCCGCCGGGCGCGCCGCCGGCGACGCGCTCACCGCGCAGCTGCGCGCGTGCGCGGTCGAGGAGGCCGACATCCAGCGGCGGCTGCGCGAGCGCGGCGAGGAGGTAACGGCCGCCGAGGTCCGCGCCCAGCAGGCGCGCGACCAGGCCGCCGACGCGGACGCCGAGCTGGCGCTGCTGGCAGCGCGGCTCGGGCTCCCGGCCGCGCCCGCGCGCGAGC
>Ga0247713_1000227_pt1 | contig 39946 bp, 43 predicted proteins | sample 21E_NmetaG_FD_189936 | JGI IMG/M metagenome (GOLD analysis project Ga0247713, IMG submission 189936) | Soil microbial communities from hillslope of Landscape Evolution Observatory, University of Arizona, Oracle, AZ, United States - 2-1-E_N | ecosystem: Engineered > Artificial ecosystem >...
AGCAACCCGCCGACGAACCCACCCCCGAGTCGTGACCGCCGTCCCCGCCGCGGGCCTGTCCGCCCGGCGACGGTCCAACACCGAGCTGGGGCTGCTGGTGCTGGCCGTCGTCACCGTCGTCTCGGCCTACTCCCTGGTGGGTCTGGCCGAGACCCAGGAGTTCCCGCCCGGGCTGCTGACCTACGGCGGGGCGCTGGCGGCGATGGCGCTCGCCGGACACCTGGCCAGCCGTCGGCTGGCGCGCGGCGCGGATCCCCTGCTGCTCCCGCTGGCGTTCCTGCTCAACGGCCTGGGCCTGGTGATGGTCCGACGGCTGGACTTCGCGCAAGAGGCGACACGCGCGCCCGCGCAGACCGTGTGGAGCATCGTGGCGATCGGCTTGTTCATCGCCACGCTGGCCGTCATCCGCGACCACACCGTGCTCGACCGGTACCGGTATCTCATCGGCATCGCCGCGCTGGTGTTCCTGCTGATGCCGCTGCTGCCGGTGATCGGCCGCGAGGTGAACGGGGCGCGCATCTGGCTGCGCATCGGCATCATGTCGTTTCAGCCCGGCGAGATCGCCAAGCTGGGGCTGGTCGCCTTCTTCGCCAGCTACCTCGCGGACAAGCGGGCGCTGCTGACGATCGCCACGGGTCGCCTGGGCCCGTTCCACGTGCCCTCGGCCCGGGCGTTCGGGCCCATCCTGGTCGTGTGGGGTGTCAGCCTGTCGGTCCTGGTGTTCCAGAAGGACCTCGGCCTGAGCCTGCTGGTCTTCGGGTTGTTCGTGGCCATGCTGTACCTGGGCACCGGCCGGCCCGCCTACGCGTTGGCCGGGACGGCGCTGTTCGCCGGCGGCGCGTTCGCCGCGTGGAGCACGTTCGGTCACGTCGCTGCGCGGGTCGGCACGTGGCTGGACCCGTGGGCCGAGTACGAATCCGCCGGCTTCCAGGTCGCGCAGTCGCTGTTCGCCCTGGGCACCGGCGGGATGTGGGGTGTGGGCCTGGGCCAGGGCCGCCCCGACCTCATCCCCGAGGTCAGCACCGACTTCATCTTCGCCGCCTTCGGCGAGGAGATCGGCCTGATCGGCACGACCGCCCTGCTGCTGTGCTACTTCCTGTTCATCGGCAGGGGGCTGGCCATCGCGTCTCGCGCGCGCGACGACTTCGGGCAGCTGCTTGCCGCGGGGCTCACCGTCCTGTTCGGGCTGCAGGTGTTCGTCATCCTCGGCGGCGTGACGAGGCTGCTGCCGTTGACGGGTCTGACCCTGCCGTTCATCTCCTACGGGGGCTCGTCGCTGATCGCGAACTACGCGCTCGTCGCGTTGCTCCTGCGCGTGTCCGCGGCTGACGAGACGACGCCGGTGAAGTCGTGAACCGCCCACTGCGCCGCGTCACCGCCGTGATGTTCCTGCTGTTCGCAGCGCTGTTCGTCAATCTCAACTACCTGCAGGTCATCCGTGCCCAGGACCTGGCGGACGACAACCGCAACACGCGCAAGCTGGTGGAGGAGTACCAGCTGCAGCGCGGCTCGATGATCGTCGGCCGCGGCGAGGGACGCACGGAGATCGCGCGCTCGGTCGACACCGGTGGCCGCTACCGCTACGAGCGCCGCTACCCGGACGGGCCGCTGTGGGCGCACATCACCGGCTTCTACTCGATCGTGTACGGCCGCTCTGGGTTGGAGAACAGCGCCAACCGGTTCCTGGTGGGCGATGCCCCCGAGCAGTTCGCCCGCAACCTCGGCCACTTCCTGTCCGGCCGCGAGCGCCAGGGCGACGACGTCCTGCTGACCCTGCGCCCCCGGGTGCAGCAGGCCGCCCGCGACGCGCTGAACGGCCGGGACGGGGCGGTCGTGGCGATCGACCCGTCGACCGGTGACCTCCTCGCGGTCTACGCCAACCCCACCTTCGACCCCAACGAGCTGTCGACGTTCGACCGTGAGTCCGCGATCAGCTACTGGGAGCAGTCCGAGCAGGACCGGCGCAACCGGGCGCTGCGCGAGACCTACCCGCCGGGCTCGACGTTCAAGATCGTGACCGCGGCCGCGGCCCTGGAGGACGGCGCCAGCCCGGACTCGACGTATCCGGACCCGCAGGTCTACACGCCGCCGTTGACCACGCGCGGCATCCCCAACTTCGGCGGTGGCCTGTGCGCCGGCGGCGGGCAGATCACCCTGCAGCGCGCGCTGGAGGTCAGCTGCAACACGGTCTTCGCGCGACTGGGCAACGAGGTCGGGGCGGAAGGCCTGATCGACACCTCCGAGCGCTTCGGGCTCAACGCCGAGCTCGACGGCTTCGTCGGCGCCGCAAGCAGTGCGATCCCCCAGGACCTCGACCCGCCGGCCGAGGCGCAGAGCGCGATCGGCCAGCGCGACGTCCGCGTCACCCCGCTGCAGATGGCCATGATCACCGCGGCGATCGCCAACGACGGGATGCTGATGCAGCCACGCCTGATCGAGCGCGTGCAGCAGTTCGACGGTCGCGTGGTGCGCGAGTTCGAGCCCCAGCCGTGGGAGGTCGGCGGCAACGACGACGGTCAGGCGATCCCCCAGCGTGTCGCTCGCGACCTGCAGCAGATGATGCAGGGTGTGGTGGACAACGGCACCGGGACTGCGGCGGCGATCAGCGGTGTCGACGTCGGCGGCAAGACGGGGACGGCGCAGGTCGGCGAGGGGCGCGCTCCCACCGTCTGGTTCGTCGGGTTCGCGCCGGTCGACGACGCACAGGTCGCGGTGGCCGTGGTGCTGCCCGAAGGCGGTGGCGTCGGGGACGACGCGACCGGAGGCGCGATCGCCGCGCCCATCGCGCGGGCCGTGATGGAGGCTGCACTGCAATGAGGACCCCGACGAGGACAACGAGCTGCTGATGGACGAGACCACACCGCTGTCCGGGCAACCCACGCGGATCCTCGCCGGCCGATATGCCCTGCAGGGCCTGCTCGGCCAAGGCGGGATGGCCGATGTCGAGCTCGCCCACGACCAGGTGCTGGACCGTCAGGTCGCGGTGAAGATCCTGCACTCGCGCTACGCCGACGACCCGGCGTTCCTCGAGCGCTTCAAGCGCGAGGCCCGCGCCGCCGCGAGCCTGAACCACCCCAACATGGTCGCCGTGTACGACACCGGCGAGCAGGACGCGCGTCCGTTCATCGTCATGGAGTACGTCGCCGGCCGCAGCCTGCGCGAGGTCCTGCGCCGCGAGGGTGTGCTGCCGCAGCGGGCCGGGGAGATCGCCTCGGACGCGGCGCTGGCGCTGCACTACGCCCACGAGCGCGGCCTGGTCCACCGTGACATCAAGCCGGCCAACATCATGGTGTCCAACGAGGGACAGGTGAAGGTCACCGACTTCGGCATCGCTCGCGCGGTGAACGCGGAGACGGTGACGCAGACCGCCGCCGTCTTCGGTACTGCGGCGTACATCGCGCCGGAGCAGGCCCAGGGTCTTGACGTCGACGCCCGCACGGACGTCTACAGCCTGGGCGTCGTGCTCTACGAGATGCTGACGGGGCGCCAGCCGTTCGCGGCGGACTCGGCGGTGGCGCTGGCCTACAAGCACGTCAGCGAGGACCCGGTCCGGCCGACCGAGCTGAACCCGGAGATCTCCCCCGAGATGGAGTCGGTGGTCCTGCGGGCGATGGCCAAGAACCCCGACAACCGCTACCAGAGCGCGCGGGAGCTGCACGAGGACATCCAGCGGGCCATGCGGGGACTGACCGTGGCGGCGCCGCCGATCATGGCGTATGCGCCGACGCAGGCGCTTGGGACGCGGACGATGCCGACGCCGGCACCGGTGACCGAGGTCTACGAAGACGACGAGGAACCTGAGGGCCGGCGGGGCTTCGGCTACATCGCGCTGATCCTGTTGCTGCTGCTCGCCGTGGCATTGGCGGCGTTCCTGATCGCGCGGATGCTCGGCACCGACCCGGTGGACATGGTCGAGGTGCCGGACGTGACCGGCCAGCGCGCCGGCCCGGCACAGCAGGAGCTGCAGGCCCTCGGCTTCGAGACAGAGGTCACGCGCGTCAACAACGACGAGGTTCCCGCCAACCGCGTCATCAGCACCGACCCCGCCCCCGGGGCGATGGCCGAGCAGGGTTCGACCATCCAGCTGGAGGTCAGCCGGGGGCCCGAGCAGGTCGAGGTGCCTGACATCATCGGGATGACGCAGTCAGACGCCATCGGGGCGATCCAGGAGGCCGGGCTGTCCGTCGGAGAGCTGTCCAACGCGCGCAGCGACGAAGTCGACCAGGGCCGTGTGGTCGAGGCGTCGCCACAGCCGGGCACGACGGTCGACCCCAACTCCCCCGTGGACATCGTCGTCTCGGCTGGTCCGGCGACGGTCCCGATCCCCGACGTCCGGGGCATGGAGGAGTCCAACGCGCGTCAGGCGCTGATCAACTCCTGCACGACGCCACCGTGCCTGGACGTGACCTCCGAGCAGCGCTTCAGCGAAGAGGTCCCACGCGGGCGGGTCATCGACACCAGGCCCCGTACAGGCGAGCGGGTCAACTTCGGTTCCAGCGTGCTGCTCATCATCTCCCAGGGACCCGAGCCGCCCCCGTCGCCCGAGCCGCCGCCGTCGCCGTCGCCCTCGCCGAGCCCCAGCCCCTCACCCACCCCGACCGAGGTCGTCCCGGACTCGTAGGCTGTCGGCGCCCCGCTCCATGCGGGGCACACGCCGCTGCCGCGCCCGCCCGTCGGAGGTCCTCATCTCCTCGCACCGCTCCACGCTCGTCCTGTACCGCAGCACGCGTCACGCTGCGGTCTTGACCCGTCTCGCGGCCGCCGGTGTCAGCGGCGGGGCGCTGCACGCCCACGGTCCGGCGCTGCACGGTGACGAGGGCGAGGAAGTCGGCGAGGCGGTCGCGCAGATCGCGGCGGAACGCGGCGTGGAGGCGATGGTCTGGGACGGCGACTCACCGCAGGATCTCGAGGGCGTCCACGCGCTGGCCGAGGAGCTGGGCGCCGGTCTGCTCGTCGTGGAGTGGCAGCCGGCGGTCGCCGGCGGCGACGGGCTGGCACGCCAGGTGCTCGGCGACCCGCCGTGTGACGTCCTCCTGGTGCGTCCCGGGGAGCTGTCGGACATCAACGAGATCGTCGTCGCCATCGGCCCCGGCCCCAACGCACCGGTGCTGGCCGGGCTGGCGCAGCAGTGGGGCGCGGCGTTCTCGGTTCCCGCCACGGCATTGCATCGCGTCGCCGACGACGACGATGTCGCCCAGGGGCGTGCGCTGTGCAAGCGGCTGGCGCCTGACCTGCGTGCGGAGATCGTGGTCGGCCGCGACCTGACCAACCTCCTGGCCGAGACCGCGGCACGGACCGGCTTCGTCGCCGTGGGGGCCTCCGAGCACGTCGCCGTCGACCGCGTCGCCGCCCGCACCAGCGCCGGCCAGCTCGCCCGGCGCGCCGGCGCCACGGTCGTCATCGGCCGCACCCGCTCCACCTGACCCCTCCGACCGCCGCCTCGGCCAGCGACGGCCGGCCGGCGACTTCACCGATGCGTTGGCCCGGTTATCCGGCGTTGCGCATCAGCGAGCCCCTGCTTGACCGCCGTGACGAACGCCGCCGGATCCGCTTCCACTTCCGCCGCCGTGAACCGGTCGATCGTCCAGCCGAGACGGTGCAGCTGCCGGTCGCGCTGCTTGTCGGCAATCACGACCTCGGGCAGCTGGTGGTGCGGCCCGTCGATCTCGGCGCCGTACTTGACCTCCGTGAAGGCAACGTCGATCTCGGCGATCGTCCGGGAGTGATGCTTGACCGCGTACGGTCGGCACGCCGGCCGCAGTCCCGCGTCGCGCAACGACCGCCGTGCAAAGCGTTCGGCGCCCGAGTGGGGCAGATCGTGCTCGAGCGACGCGATCGCCGCCCGCAGGCTGACGCGGCCCATGTGCCGCCCACGCCGATCGGAGTAGTCACGCAACCCCGCGAGGTGCCCGAGGCGCCGGCGGTCCATCGCCGGGATCCACCGCATCAGCGACTCCATCGACGCCACCGCCGCCGCGTCGGTGAGGCTGCGGTACACCGGCGCGGTGGCAAAGCCCTCGATGTTCACCGTGGCGTCGCTGTCGAGCAGTTCACCGCGGAAGAACCGCACACCCTTGCGCGGCCGCGGGGCGATGCCAGGACCGACCAGCACATCGACCGCGTCCGGGGTGGCCGAGGTGATCTGGCGGAGCAACAGGACCGTGCGGCCGGTGAAGATGACGCCGTCGCCGAGCGCGAGCTTCAGCACCCAGAGCTTGCGGCGGTAGGTGTTCTTGGACCCACCGACCGCCCACACCGACCGCCACAGCTTCCGCATCCCCAGCCGCGGGGCGGCTTCGTGGAAGGTGCTCGCCGGAATGCCGCAGCCGACGGCCTGTGCGGTACTCACGACGAGCTCCTGCCGGCCGGCGATGGTCATGAGCCGGCGCCACCGGCGGTCGTACGTGCCGCGTGCCATACAGCAAAGCATCCAGCGCTCACATGACCGGCCACCGAATTGACGTACGGGCGCTGTGGATCGTGCTCACTGATGCGGTAAGCCGACTATCCGGCCGAACGTATCGGTGAAACCGGCTCGGGCGAGGCGTTCGGGGTCCGCGGCCGAGGTCAGGTGGGCTGGTGGGCCGGGAGGGTGCGGAGGAAGTTGGCGAGCAGGTCCATGCCGGCGTTGGTCAGGATCGACTCGGGATGGAACTGCACGCCCTCCACCGCGACCTCACGGTGGCGCAGCCCCATGATCAGCCCGTTCGCCGTCGTGGCGGTGACCTCCAGGTCGTTCGGGACGGTCGCCGGGTCGACCACCAGCGAGTGGTAGCGGGTCGCGTCGAACGGCTGCGGCAGCCCGGCGAACACACCGCGGTCGTCGTGGGCGATCAGGGAAGTCTTGCCGTGGACCAGCTCCGGGGCCCGCACGATCGTCCCGCCGTAGACCTCGGCGATGCACTGGTGACCGAGGCAGACACCGAGCAGCGGCGTCTCGCCGGCGAACCGCCGGATCACGTCGTTGGACAGGCCGGCGTCGGCGGGTGTCCCGGGGCCCGGAGAGATGACGATGCCGTCGGGGGCCAAGGCGGCGAGCTCCTCGACGGTGAATGCGTCGTGGCGCTGGACCTCGACCTCGGCGCCCAGCTCCCCCAGCTCCTGGGCGATGTTGTAGGTGAAGCTGTCGTAGTTGTCGACGATGAACACGCGCGGCCTCATCGCCTGACCTCGCCAGTGACGCAGTAGTAGCCGTCGTCGTCGACCTCGGCGAGACGCCCCGTCAGCAGCCAGCCGTCGACCAGCACGCCGGCGGTGTCGTCGGGGCGGTTCCAGTAGCCGGCGAAGACCTGCGGTCCGGACACCGCCAGCTCGCCGGCAGCACCCGGCTCGGCCAGACGGCTGCGGTCCTGCGGGTCCACCAGGGCGCACTGCGTGTCTGTCAGCGGCAGGCCGATGCGGTGGGCCTTCGCTTTGCCGTAGATCGGGTTCGCGTGCGTCATGGGTGACGCCTCGGACAGCGCGAGTCCCTCCCGGAGCCGTCCGCCACTGGCGTCCTCGAACTGCTTGACCGTCTCGGGGTCGAGGTTGGCATCGCACAGGCAGGCGCGGATGGAGGTGAGGTCGTGCTTGCGCAGCCCGCCGCCGTCGACCACACCTTCGACCATCGCCCGGGTGGCCGGGAACAGCGTGGGATGCCGACGGTCGGCTGCGGACAGCACCTCGCTGCGATCCTCCGAGGGCACCAGCACCATCGTGGCCGCGCTGAGCACCGACAGGCTCAGGCCGGCGGTCACGCCAAACGGCTGGTGCAGCGGCACGGCGCACAGGATGACCTCGCGGCCGGCCTGCACGTCCGGGATCCACAGCCGGAGCTGGAACACGTTCGCAAGCAAGTTGCGGTGCGTCAGCATCACGGCGCGAGCACCGCCCGGTTCGAACGCCAGCACCGCAAGGTCGCGCTCAGGCACCAAGGGGTGCTGGGTGACGGTCGGCGGGTGCCGGCGGACCAGCTCGGAGAAGCGCAGCACGCCCTCGGACTGGGCGATCTTGTGCACCAGCTGCGGGTTGCGCCGGTGGCGCAGGTGGAACCGCGCCGAGGCGAGCGGCGGGAGCATGTCGGCGATCGCCGTCGCCACGACGTGCTGGACGGTCGGCACCCGGCCCTTGAGCTCCGCGACCGAGGCATACACCGGGTCGAGCACCACCAGCACCGAGCAGCCGGTGTCGTTGATGCGCCGGCCGAGGGTGTCGCTGTCGGCCGCCGGATCGAGCGCCACGACGACGCCACCGACGCGCAGCACCGCGAAGAACGCGATGACGTGCTGCGGGCAGTTCGCCATGGCGATGCCGACACGGTCACCTGGTTGGACCCCCAGTGCCTGCAATGCGCTGGCGAAGCGGTCCACCTGCTCGTGCAGGCGTCGGTAGGTCAGCGTCGTCCCCATGAACTCGACGGCCGGCGAGTCCGGGAAGTCCTTCGCGGCATCGTCGAGCAGTCGTGTCAGGGGCACGTCCGGGTACGGATAGGTCGCCGGCACCAGCGGTGGGTACGAGGCCAGCCACGGGCGCGACAGCTGCTCGGGATCCGGGGGAAACCGCCGCGCGGGCTCGACGGTGTCGGGCGCCGGCGCCGGCGTGTCGGGTGGGGACGGGACGGCCGCATCGGCGGTCTTGGCGGCCTGCGTCCTGGACGTGGTGGCGGGGGTGGCGCGAGACCGCTTCGCCGTCGTCTTCTTGGGCGTCTTGGTCGCCTTGGCGGCGGTCTTCTTGGCCGCAGCCTTCTGTGGCGCCGCCTTCTTCGCCGGGGCCTTCCTGGCGGGGGCCTTCTTCGCCGGCGCCTTCTTGGCCGAGGTCTTCTTGCTCGGCGCCTTCTTGGCGACCGCCTTCTTGGCGGGAGCGTCCTCAGGGTCCTGCGGCGCGCCGCCGACGTCCTGGTCCGCCACGCTCGTTCGTCTCCTGGAGTCCGTCAGCCGTCGGCGGGCATTGTCCCTGATGCGTCGGGGTCACGCACGCTTCGCAGAACGGGGCGCTGCCGGGCCAGCTCCGCGTTGAGCTCGCCGCCGGCCAGGATCGCCACTCCCGCCAGGAACACCCACAGCATTGCCGCCACCAGCGCGCCGACCACGCGGCCGACCACCGCCACGGCCTGGTCCTCGGTTGCGATCTCCGGAGTGCCGCCGCCGCCCGCCGCCAGGTACACCCGCAGACCGACCGTCGCCAGCAGCCATGCCACGACGCCGACAACCGCACCAGGCAGACAGTCACGCAGACGGTTGGGGGCCGCCGGGCCATAGCGGTACACGACGGCCAGGAACGCGATCATCGCCGCGACGAGAAACGGCCAGCGTGCCAGCGTCCACGTCAGCTCGAAGGCGCGCCCGAGGCCGAGACGGTCCGCCAGCTCCCGCCCGGCGCCAAGCATCGGCCCGACGACCATGAGCAGCAGGGTCGTCGTGCTCACGATGATGAACCCCACCGCCAGGGCCAGCGCGAGCAGTCGCTGCACCAGCAGGCCGCGGCGCTCCGGAACGCGATACGCGAGATCCAGCGCGCGGATCGTTGCAGTGAACACCCTGCTAGCCAGGAACAGCGCCACCGCCAGGCTCGTCAGCGCGACCCCGCCGCGCTCGGCGGTCAGCAACCCGGCGACGAAGGGGTCGACGACCTCCCGCAGCAGCTCACCGCTGAACACCACCGACAACGCCGAGACCACCGCGTGCCGGCCCCGCTCAATCGGCTCGGGCCCGATGAACCGCTCTGCGTAACCCAGCACCGCAGCCATGGTCACGATCAACGGGAAGAACGACAGCATCGCCCAGAACGCCATCTCCGCGGCCAGCCCGCCGACGCGGTCGTCGGCGGAGTTGCGCGCCACGTTGACCGCCACCACCCACGGGTTGCGGCCGGCGATGCGAAGACGGCGCCGTTCGGCCCAGGCGCAGGCCTTCTCGTACAGGCGCGCGTCAGCCAAGCGTCAGCGCCGGCCGGCCCTGCGATTCCATGACGGGGTCGGTGATGAGGTTCTCGTCGACCCACGGGAAGACGTACTCGAACAGCACCAGCACCACGACCGCGAACAGGGCCAGCCCGATGATGAGCTTGACCAGGCGGTTCACGCCGTCAGCTCCGCGAAGACGATGAGCCGCTGGGCGTTGGAGAACCGAGGGTTGCAGGTGGTGAGCGTCAGCAACGGCCGGCCCCGCTCGAGCGGGTCCGGCTCGATCACCCACGTCTCCCCCGGCATCACGATCTCCTGCGCGCGCACCTTGTAGGTGTACTGCTTCCCGTCGCGCGCGGTCACCACCACCTCGTCACCGCGGCGCAGCTGGTCGAGGTTGAAAAACGGCGCACCGTACGTCGTGCGGTGACCGGCCACGGCGAAGTTGCCCTTCTCCCCTGGGAGAGCGGTGCCCGGGTAGTGCCCCGGGCCCCGCTGCAGATCGGCCAGGCTGACCCCGTTGACCACGTACAGGGGCTCGTCGTGGACGATCGGCTCGTCCTGACCAGGGCGGCGGAACTCCAGAGCGGCCACGGCGCCGCCCGGGTTGGGGGTCGAGCGTCCCGCGTCGTCGCCACCGTCGCCGTCGTCCGCTCCCTCGCGCAGGTACAGGTCCCACTCCGAGCCGAGGTCGCGCTGCGCCTCGGCCGTGGCGCGGTTGGTATAGAACAGCGAGTAGACCAGGTACAGCAGCACCACCACGCCGGTGGCGATGAACAGCCAGCCCAGGCCTCGCAGCATCCGGTTCAACGCAACGCTCATCTACGTTTCCTCGGCGGGCTGGGCGACGGCTAAAGCGGCAGCCCCGTCGTAGGCGGGGATCGTCAGCTCGTCGACCACCTCGGTGGTGAAGCCCAGCTTGAACTGGCGGACGGCCCCCCGGAACCGCTCGACGCCCGGGTCGCGCGCCAGCTCGGCCTGCAGTGCCACGTCGTCGCCGACCGCCTGGATCTCGTACGGCGGCGAGTACACCGCCCCGTGCAGCAGCAGCGTGTTGCCGACACACCGGATGGCGGTCGTCGCCAGGATGCGCTGACCGTTGACGCTTATCGCCTCGGCCCCGCCCGCCCACAGGGCGTTGATGACCGCCTGCAGGTCCTCCTCGTGGATCACCAGGTCGTTGAGGTTGCCCGTAGGGGCGGTGTCCAGCGCCGAGTCGGTCAGCACCACCCGGACGCCGGGACCCCGCACGGCGGCAACGCCCGCCGCGGCCGAGATGCGGTCGATGCGCCGTTGCAGCCGGGCGATGCGCTGCGCGCCGTCGACCTCCCGGGACTCGTAGCGCACCACCTCTGCGCTCAGCTGGGCGACGGTGGCCTCCAGCTCCTTGGTCCGCTCCTGCTCGGCACGGATCAGCTCGACCAGCTCGACACGGCGGCCGGTGCGCGGTTCCACCGGGCCAGGATCCGTGCGTGCCGACACCGCGATGATCGTCACGAGCAACCCCGCGGTCAGCCCTACCGCCACGCGCCGTGCGGCCCCACCCCCGGAACGCGGGGTGTCATCGGTGAGGTTGTCGTCCAAGGCCGCCACTGTCGAACGGTACCATCCGGCCCCCGAAGACGGTCCAGGAGAGCGCCAGTGCCACGGTCCAAGTCCAAGCGGTCCATGTACACGCCCCCCAAGCCGCCCAAGCCCAAGGCCAGCCCCAGGTGGCTGCCCATCGTGGGGCTCGCGGTGATCGGCATCGGCATCGTGCTGATCATCCTGTCCTACCTCGTACCCGACCTGTTCCCGGCCGCGGCCCGCAACTGGGTGCTCGTCGGCGGGTTCGTGCTGATGGCGGGAGGGCTGCTGCTGCTCAGCCAGTGGCGTTGACGGACGAAATCCCCAACGTTCTCCCCAATCGGGGAAAACCCATCGCCAGAAATTCCCCCCGTGTGATTCTCCACAGACTTTCCCACATCTGTGGAGTCATCGGGGGTGGCCGGCGACCTCGTGGCGCTGGTGCATCTTTTCCCCGCAGTGACGCGGCGCAACCTCCGCCCCTCGCGTGAGCAGCAACAGCTCGGCGCCGCACCCACCGCACCAGTAGGTGATCCGCTCGGTGGTCAGGTCCACGGGCTGCGCCGGCCCGTCGGGGATGTGCGCCGCCCCCTGACGCAGCGAGCCGAACGAGGCGATCCCGAATCGCCAGATGAACAGGCCGAGCAACGGGGCGAAGACGTAGCGCGCTTCGACGACGCCCAGGACCACCAGCAGCACGCCGAGGCCGACGACCGGCCAGAACAGGCGTCGCAGCACTACCCCAGCCGTTCGACGATCGTCGCGTTGGCCAGCCCGCCGCCTTCGCACATGCTCTGCAGGCCGAAGCGTCCGCCGTCCTGCTCCAGCGCGTGCAGCATCGTGGTCATCAGCCGCGCTCCCGAGCCGCCCAACGGATGGCCCAGGGCGATGGCGCCACCGCGGGGGTTGACCCGTGCAGGGTCGGCGCCCGTCTCGCGCAGCCACGCGGCGACCACGGTGGCGAAGGCCTCGTTGATCTCGAAGTGGTCGATGTCGCCGACGGTCATCCCGGCCTTGGCGAGCACCTTCTGCGTGGCCGGGATGGGTCCGGTCAGCATGGTGATGGGGTCGGTGCCTGCCAGGGCGAAGCTGTGGAAGCGCCAGCGTGGGGTCAGGCCCAGCTCGGCGGCCTTCTCCGGGGTCATCACCAGCAGCGCGGCGGCGCCGTCGGAGATCTGGCTGGAGTTGCCCGCGGTGACGACCCACTGCAGGTCGGGGTATCGCCCCGCGACGTCCTCGCTGTAGAAGGCCGGGTTGAGGCCGGCGAGCTTCTCGGCCGAGGTCGTCCGCCGGATGCCCTCGTCGGCGGTGAGCTCCTCGACGCTGCCGTCGTCGCGCGTGACCTTGATCGGCAGGATCTCGTCGTCGAAGCGGCCGCTGTCAGCCGCCGCCGCTGCACGGCGATGTGACTCGAGCGCGAGCGCGTCGCACTCCTCGCGGCTGATGCCCCACTTCGCGGCGATCATCTCTGCCGACAGCCCCTGCGGGACGAGGTTGCCGTTGTAGCGCGCGAGCATCCCCTCACCGAAGGGGTTGGCCCCACCGATGTTCGACATCATCGGCACCCGGGTCATCGACTCCACGCCGCAGGCGATCGCGACGTCGTAGGCGCCGGCGATCACGCCCTGGGCGGCGAAGTGCGCCGCCTGCTGCGACGAGCCGCACTGGCGGTCAAGCGTCGTGGCGGGGACCGACTCGGGAAGGCCGGCGCCCAGCCACGCGTTGCGCCCGACGTTCAGCGACTGCTCGCCCACCTGGTCGACGCAGCCCGTGACGACGTCGTCGACCACCTCCGGATCGATGCCGCTGCGCTCGACCAGGCCGGCGAGCACCGCCCCCAGCAGGTCGGCCGGGTGGGTGTCTTTCAACCCGCCGGCGCGCCGGCCGACCGCCGACCGGACCGCTTCCACCACCACTGCCTCGCGCATGCGTTGCTCCTGGTTCCGTCGCTGGGTGTGCTCCCCAGGGTACGCCGCTGCCGCAGCGCGACTTGCGTGCGACGGGTAGACCGGTGCCCGATGAGCGTCCAGCACGACACCCCCACGCGCAGCTCCCGGGCGTTGCTGACCGACCGCACGTTTGGTCCGTACTTCTTCGGCAACCTCACGTCGAACTGCGGCACGTGGTTGCAGAACATCGCCGCCGCCGTCGTGGTGTACCGGCTGACCCGCTCGACGCTGCTCGTCGGCGCCGTCAGCGTGCTGCAGTTCTCGGCGTCGCTGGTGCTGTCACCGTGGGCCGGCGCGCTGTCGGACCGGGTCGACCGCCGCCGGCTGCTGCTGGGAGGACAGCTGCTCGCAGCCACCGCCGCGACCGTGCTCGCGGTCTGGACCACGGCGGTGGGTGTGGAGGGGCTGCCCGGACCATGGCCGATCCTGGCGGCGGCCGGCCTGATCGGCATCGGCTTCGCGATCAGCGTGCCGACGATGCAGGCGCTGGTCCCCGCGCTGGTCGAGGAGCGTGACCTGGATCAGGCGGTGGCGCTGAACTCGGTCACCTTCAATCTGGCGCGAGCCGTCGGGCCGGCACTGGGCGCGGTGGTGGTGGTCAGCCTCGGCGCCGCAGCGGCGTTCGCGATCAACGCGGCGACGTACGCCGTCCTGATCGTGGTGCTGCTGTGGATCCGGCCGCGCCCCGTCGCGCGTCGCGCCGACGCCGGCGACGGGTCGGTGCGGGAGGGGCTGCGCTACGTCCGCGCGCAACCCGCCCTGATGATCCTGCTCGTCGGCGTCACGGCGTTGGGGTTCGGGTCGGACCCGGTCAACACGCTCACCCCGGCGATGGCCGACCTGCTCGGCGGTGGCGAGAGCCTGGTCGGCTGGTTGGTGTCCGCGTTCGGTGGCGGGGCGGCGCTGACGGCGCTGGTGATCGGGGCCGTCCGCCGGCGCGTCGCGCTGGGACCGCTGAGCGTCGCCGGTCTGGGGATCCTCGCTGCCGGCCTGGTGGCCTTCGCCGTCAGCCCCGTGCCGTGGGCGGCGGTCGCCTCGCTGGCCGTCGCCGGCGTCGGGTTCCTGCTGGCGATCACCGCGTTGACCACCGAGCTGCAGCAGCGCGTGGAAGAACACGTGCGCGGGCGGGTCATGGCCTTGTGGGGTGTGGCGTTCCTGGGCTCGCGCCCGTTCGCCGCCTTCCTCGACGGCGCCGTCGCCGACCTGGCCGGACCGCGCGCCGCCGCCGTGACCGCCGGCGTGATCACCGCCACCGTGGCGCTGTGGGTGCGGACCGCCAGGCGGCGTCACGGCCTCACCCAGTCGCCGGGGCGACTAGGCTCACCGCATGCGGGCTGAGCCGGCGGGCCGGCGGTAACCGGGGAAAGGCACCACACCGATGAGGCGGACAGCAGCCGGGCGGCTGGTCGCAGCCGCCGGCATCGTGGCGCTCACCGCCTGCACCGCACCCGCCGATCCGCCGGTCGAGGTTGCCCAAACACCGCCGGCAACCGCCGTCGTGTCGACCGCAGCCAGCGACGTCCGGGTGACGCTGGAGGCGCTGTTCGGTCTCCACGCCTATCAGGTCACCGCCGCCACCGGGGCGTCCGGACGCGCCGGCACTCGGTCCTACGGGGCGCTGGAGCGCACCACCGGCGAGCTCGCCGATGCGCTGGCGGAGGTGTACGGGGCTGACGCCGCGGACCGGTTCGCGGACCACTGGTCGGACTACGTCACCGTCTTGCGCGGGCTTCGCGCCGACACCTCCGCCAACCGGGTGGGCCGCGCGCGCCGGGTGGTCGAGCAGACCGCGACGGAGCTCGGTGAGCACCTGTCGACGATCAGCGACGGAATCCTCGACGCCGGCGGCCTCAGCGCGCTGTTGCAGGAGCCGATGACCGATCTCGTCGCGCATGTGGAGGCAGCCGTCGCTCGTGACCACCCGCGCGCGTGGACCCACGCCCGCGAGGCCTACGCCGGCATGATCACCGTCGGTCGGACCGTGGCAGCAGGGATCGTCGAGCAGTTCCCCGACCGCTATCCCGGAGCACGGGCGTCGGCCTCGGCCGAGCTGCGCTCGGCGCTGGCGCAGCTGCTGGGCGAGCACACCCTGCTGTCGGCCACCGTGATGCGCAAGGGCGCGCGAGGAGCGCGGGACTTCCAGTCGGCCGCCGACGCCCTCAACGGCAACACCGACGACCTGCTCACGGCGTTCGACAGCCTGTACGGGCAGGCGGCGTCCGCTCTCGAAGGACCCTGGCGGGACCGGATCGCGGCCCTCGCGGATTTCGCGGCCGCCGGCGATCGGCGACCGGCGCGGCGGGCCGCACGGCAGGCGATGGACCAGGCCGCAGACGACTTCGGTGCTCACGTCGACGAGCTGTCGGAGAGCACCGTCTCGGCCGCCGAGATCACGGGTGCCCTCCAGCGACACGACGCCGGCCTGCGCCGGCACCTCCAGCAGCACCTGGGCGCGGCGTTCGACGAAGCGCAGACCTCGCTGCGTGCGGTCTACGCCACCGGGGCCGACCTGGCCACGACGTTGAGCGAGGCGATCATCGCCCAGCGCCCCGACGAGTTCCCTACGGACTGACGGAGAAGCCCATGCACGCGAACACGCGCCGGGTCGCTGAGGTCGCCGCCGCCGCCGGGTTGGACCTCGACGTCCACACCTTTCCCGCAGGCACCCGGACCGCCGCGGACGCGGCCGCGGCGATCGGCTGCGACCTGGCGGCGATCGCCAAGAGCATCGTGCTGACCGCCGACGACGGGGCGGTCGTCGTGCTGACCAGCGGTGCGCACCGGGTCGACTACACCAAGGTCGCGCGGGCGCTCGGTGTAGCGACGGTGCGACGTGCCGACGCCGAGGAGGCGCGTGCGGCCACCGGCTACCCGATCGGTGGGACGGCGCCGTGGGGATACCCGCAGCCGGTGCCGGTGCTGTGCGACCCGCACCTGCTGACCTACGACGTCGTCTGGGCGGCGGGCGGCACGCCCGACACGGTCTTCCCGATCACGCCGGACGAGCTGCTGCGCATCGCGGGGGCGCGCACCGCCGACGTTGCCGAGGACCCGTCAGCGCCGGCGTGACACCGCGCGCAGCAGCAGCAGCGCCAGGATCGACCCGATGACGGCGCCGATGAACGTGTCGGCGCGCCGGGCGACCAGCTGGTCGTGGAAGATGAAGCTGGCCAGCGTCCCACCGACGTAGGAGCCCACCACACCGAGCAGCATGGTCCCCACGCACCCCATCGGGTCGCGGCCCGGCACCAGGAACCGGGCGATCGCGCCGGCGATGAGCCCGATGAGGAGAAAGCCGATGAGCGACATCACCCTGGTGTTCTACCGCACGGGCTGCAGGAAGGCTGCTACAACGTGGCGATGAGCGACCGGGCCGTTCGAGTCAGCGACGAGGGGGCGGTGCGGCGGCTGACGCTGTGCCGGCCCGAGGCGTACAACACCATCACGCCGCAGCTGCGAGACGAGCTTGGGCAGGCCCTCGATCACGCGCAGGCGGACCCGGGCGTACGGGTGATCCTGCTCGACGCCGAGGGTCCGGCGTTCTGCGCGGGGTACGGGCTGGACTGGTCGACCGCGGCCCAGGCCGCCGACGACGAACGCCGTTGGGACACCGCGGCGGATCTCCATGCGATCGGGCCGTTCGCGAAGACGTGGGCCAAGCTGCACGACTCGACGAAGCCGACGCTGGCGGCGGTGCAGGGTTGGTGCATCGCGGGCGGTACCAACATCGTGTTCAACGCGCACCTGATCATCGCCGCGGCGTCAGCGCGCTTCGGCTATCCCCCGTCGCGAGTGTGGGGTGTGCCCGAGGCGCCGTGGACCTGGGTGGCTCGCATGGGGGTGCAGAACGCTCGACGGTTCCTGCTGACCGGCGACGAGTTCTCTGCCGCGGAGGCGCTGCGCATGGGGGTGGTGCTCGACGTCGTCCCGGATGCTGAGCTGGCGGATCGCGCGATGGCGCTGGCCCAGCGCATCGCGCTCGTCCCGACCAACCAGCTCGAGCTGGTCACCTTGGCCATCAACGCGGTCGCCAACCACCAGTACGACCCGCCGGCGTCACGGCTGCTCGGCACGATCTTCGACGGCGTTGCACGCCACAGTCAGGAAGGCGCCGACTTCGTCGCCCGCTCCGAGACGGTCGGCTACCGCGAGGCGGTCAGGGAGCGTGACCGGCCGTTCAACGACTACGGCGAGCGCCGAGATTGAGCCGTTCGGTCGCGGTCTGACTGGTCACCGCGCTCGGCCTCGGCGTCGTCGTCGGCCGGCAAGGAAGTGAACCGCGGGACGGCGGGGGCCAGGTCGGGATGCGATCCGTAGACCAGCAGGGCGAGCAGCAGCCCGTAGACGGGCAGGTGCCCGATCAGCTCGTAGCGGTCGAACACCAGCAACGTGAGGTTGAACGGGACGGCGGCGACCAGCACCACGACCTGTGGGGCGGCGGCGCTGATGAGCAGCAGCCCGAACAGCAGCTCCGTCAGGCCGGCGAAGACGACGTAGGTGTCCGGTTGCAGCGTGATGCCGACGATCCGGAAGACATCGACCTCGGGGTACTGCGCGAGCAGCTCGTTGGCCAGGTCGGGCACCAGCAGCTTCTCGCTGAAGGCCAGGACGACCAACGCGAGGCCGGCAGCCATGCGCATGAGCATGAGCGGCCGCTGCAGCTGCGCGGCGGTGACGGGGCGCGCGCCGAACCGCTCGCTGGTGGGCGGCAGCAGCAGAAGGAAGATCGCCACGCCGAGGGTGTCGACCGCCTCGACGACCGGGACGACGCCGGTGAACAGCAGCGCGATCGGGCCGAGCAGCACGACGGCGAGCGCGGCGGGGCGCAGCCACACCCCGGTGATCAGCCAGACGCCGATGACCCCCTGCAGCAACGCCAGCGCGCCACCCAGCGGCACGTCGTCCAGCGACAGGTGTGGTGCAAGGTAGGCGTTGGATACCGCCAGCGACAGCAGTGACACACCGAGATGGATGCCAAGCAGCCGTGGGATCCACGGCGCCACGGCGCCAAGGAACGACAGGACTGGCAGCTCTGGCGTCGGCCCGCGCCGTGCGACCAAGCGCCAGCCGACCGTCAGCGCCACGATGGCGACGATCGCGCCAAGCACGAGCGGCTCGCGCAACAGCCGCAGGTCGACGGGCGGGTTATGCGGGTCGTCGACGTACCACTTGACGTGGGCGAGGGCCGGGATCCAGACGGGGGCGGTCATGTCACACGGCCGATGTGAGTATCTGTGGGTGATGCCGAACGGATGCCACGAAGTTTTGACCGGTCGTACCCGACCGGCGGTGCATCGAGAACCGCTACGGAGTCAGACCGCCTGAGATGACCTCGCTGGCGACCTCACGTAACTTGCGGCGGCTGCTGCGGGCGTGTGTGCGGAGCAGCTCGAACGCCTCGTCGGGCTCCAGGTCCAGTCGTTCGGCGAGCACGCCCTTGGCCTGCTCGACGACGATCCGGCTGTGCAGGGCATGCTGCAGCTGGCCAGCCAGCTCGGCGCTGTCCACGACCTCGGCGGCGCTCGCAAGGTAGTTGGTGACGACCTCGGCGAGGTAGCCCACGGCGCGGGGGGCGTCGGCGCTCAGGCTAGCGGCATCGCGGTTGTACACGAGCAACGCACCGACTGTCCCGTCGCTGCGCAGCGGGTGGCAGAAGACCGATTCCACGCCGAGCTCCACCGCGGCGGGGGTGTAACCCGGGAACGTCCCGCTGTCGCGCAACTGGATCAGTTGCACCGCCCCGGCGGACTCGACGGCACGGGTCAGGGGGCCGCCGTGGCGTCGGGGGCGGCGGTGAACAGGTCGGCGTAGCGGGACCGCTCCGCCTCGATGAGGGCTTCGGCGGCCTCGAGCTCCTCGGCCTGCGTGTGCAGCTCCTCGTTGGCGACCTGGAGCTCCTCCAGGGCGGTGGACAGCTCGCCGAGCGCGACGAGCAGGCTCTCGGCCCCGCCGTCGGTACCTTCGACGAGCGTGTCGTAGCGCTCGCGCGCCTCGCTGAGCTGTCCGGAGAGGTCAGCGGGCTCCACCGTCTCCTCCTTCGCCGTCGAGCTCGCGCATGAGCAGGATCGCGCCGTCGATGCGCTTGTGCCTACCCCCCAGCGGCGAGACCGTCACCTCGCACAGGATGCGGCGGCCCGCCCGGTTGACCGCGGGCAGGACCGCCTCCTCCGCGGCGCCGCCACGCAGGCACTCCTCGGCGGGGCGCACGAGCTCGGTCACGTCCAGGCCGATGTCGAGCTCCGCCAGCGGCAGCCCGCGCACTTCCGAGAAGCGCAGCCCCCACAGGTTCTCCGCACGCGGGTTCCACTCGCGGATCCGCAGGTCGGCGTCGACGACGACCAGGGCGGCGCGGATGCTGCCCAGGATCGACTCGAGGAAGGCGTTGATCTCCTCGACCTGCTCGTTGGCCATGTGCAGCTGCGTGTTCATCGTCTGCAGTTCGTCGTTGGACGACTGCAGCTCCTCGTTGATCGTCTCCAGCTCCTCGTTGGACGACTGGAGCTCCTCGTTGGTGGTCTCCAGCTCCTCGTTCGTCGACTGCAGCTCCTCGTTGGTCGTCTCCAGCTCCTCGCTGGATGACTGGAGCTCCTCGTAGGCGGCTTCCAGCTGCGAGTTGATGTGCTCCAGCTCGACCTGCAGCTCGCGCGCGGCAGTGACGTCGGCGAACGAGATGAGCACGCCGTGCAGGCCGTTGCCGCCGCCCACCACCGGGACGAGCTCGACCTCGAGGTGCGTCTCGGGCTGCTCGGCGCTGGGCTGCCAGCGCACGTCGGCGACGGTGACCGGCTGCAGCTGGCGGATGACCGTCGCGATGTGGGACCGCAGCTCGGCCGGCCGGTACGACAGCTCGAGGTCGTGGAACGGCCGGCCGACGTCGGCTGGGGTGAGACCGAACAGGGACCGGGCGCGCAGGTTGGCCATCACCAGAAAACCGCGAGGGTCCACCACCAGCTGGGCGGTGGCGCTGCGGTCGAACGCGATGGCCGAGAGCGGATCGGTCGCGCGCGCCGGCTGGTCGGTGGCCGCCATGGTGAGCAGGCGCGTGCGCAGGTCGTCGTTGGGGACCTTGCGGAACACGCGGCGCTTGAAGTCAACGGGCTCGAACAGGTCTTTGTGGGACAGCAGCATCTCGACCCTGCCGAGGAACAGGTAGCCGTCGTCGCGCAGCGCGAAGTGCAAGCGGGTCAGGAGCCGCTTCTGGGCCTCGCCGTTGAAGTACATGAGCGTGTTGCGGCAGGCCAGCAGGTCGACCCGCGGGATCGGTGCGTCGACGACGAGGTCGTGGCGGCCGAAGATGACCGCGCGCCGCACCTCCGGCCGGACGGTCCAGCCGCCGGGGCCGGGCTCGAAGTACCGCTCGCGCCAATCTTCGGGCACGTCCTGCAGCGCCTGATCGGGGTAGGTGGCGGAACGGGCGGCGGCCCAGCGCGTCGTCGTCGACATCGGTGGCGTAGACCTTGACGCGCCGCCGCAGCTCATCGACCCCCATCGCCTCCGCGAACAGCATTGCGAGGGTGTAGGCCTCCTCGCCGGACGCGCACCCGGCACTCCAAACCCGGATCGCCTCGTCGTCGGCCCGCTGCTTGAGCAGCCGCGGCACGATCTCGTCCTGCACGTGCTGCCACGCGTCGCGGTCGCGCAGAAACGACGTGACGTTGATCAGGATGGTGTTGAACAGCGCGGCGAACTCCTCGGGATGGACCTCGAGGTGGTCGCGGTAGGCGAGCACTTCCTCGATGCCCACCTCGGTCATGCGCTTGGCAACCCGACGCTGAGCGACGCACGCTTGTAGCCGGTGAAGTCGAACCCGCGCGCGTCCCGCAGATACGTCAGCAGCTCCTCGAACGCCGCATCGCTCGCCTCGCCCGGCACCTAGCCCGCCTCCTCCTGGTCCACGTAGGGCATGAGGTCGCCGACGAGCTCGCGCAGGACCTTGAGGTGGGCATGGACCTGGTCACCGCGCTCGGCGAACGACTTCGCGGAGGTGTGGCGACCCGCGGCCTCAGCCTGCGAGGCCAGCCGTCGGGAGAGGTCGACCCGCTCCTCCAGGACCCGGATCGCGGTCCACAGCGCCTCCTCGACGATGCCCCGCTGGCCGTTGAGCAGGGCCTGCGCGGAGTAGCCGTGCCCGAAGCGGCAGCGGAAGTGCCGCCAGTCCTCACCGGTGTGCCACAGCACGCCACCGCAGTCGGGACACGAGAACGGCGACGGCTGGTCGTAGGTGTCGGCTGGGTCGTCCATGGACCCTCCTTGCGGGGGCGGGTCGGCGAGGCGTTCGGCGACGAGCTTGCCGAGGTCGGCGACGGGTGCAGCGTGCGCGCCGGGTGTCGCCGCCAGCGCGGCGGTGGGCATCGACGGGTACAGCGCCTCCGCGGGGTCCTGGACGAGCGCGTGCCCGCCGGCTTTGACGATGGCCGCCAGGCCCGCCGCGCCGTCGTCGAGCGTGCCCGTCAGGACAACGCCGACCGCCGCCGGTCCGTACTGCTCCGCCGCGGACCGGAACGACACGTCGATCGCCGGTCGCACGCCGTTCTCCTTGGGGCCGGCCGTCAGCCGGACGCGCCCGCCGTCGACGAGCAGGTGCCGGTCCGACGGCGCCGTGTAGACACGTCCAGCCGTCAGCTCTTCGCCGTCCTCGGCGACGGCGACCGGCAGCCGGCCGGCGCGGGCCAGGATCTTGGGCAGGACGCTAGGGCCCTCGGCGGGGATGTGCAGGACAACCAGCACGGGGGCGGGCAGGTCGTCCGGCAGCCCTGCGACGAAGACCTGGAGCGCCTCAACCCCGCCGGCGGAGGCGCCGACCACAACGACCCGGTCGCTCACCACGTCCTCCCTCCTGAAGCGTCCGTGCGCTCCGGCCTGACCCTACCCCCAACGGGGGTGCGGCAGGCGAGCCGTTGCGGCGGACGTCTCGGTTGGGCTACCTCTGGCGTTCGCTGCTACAGGACGGCACCCATTTGCCGCCTTGTGTCACGGAGGCCAAGCCATCGCCTTTCGAATGACCAGCACAAACGCGAGTCGACCCTACCGGAATCGAACCGGTGACCTCCGCCTTGCAAAGGCGGCTCGGCCGCTGCGGCTGATTGGCTTGTTTGCGCATTGTCGCAGGTCAGACGGCAAATGCGAGTGGCAATGGGTGACGCCGGAAAGCAGCCGATGCCAGTGGGTTTTACCCCGGTCTTACCCCGGTCGAGGCGCCGGCCGGTAGCCGAGGTCGGCACGCCACTCGCGCGCCCGAGCGCGCAGCTCTATCTGCCGAGTCGTCTGCATTCCCCGGCAGCGGATATCGGCACATCTCCGCCGTCGGCGTCATTGCGGGCGCTGCTGCTATCCTGCGATATCAGGAGGCTGCCATGACTGATCTACTGATCCGCGACGTGCCCGAGGACGTCCTCGTTGCCATCGACGCCAACGCCAAGCGTCTCGGGCTATCCCGCAGCGAATACCTACGACGTCAGCTGGCCGCGGCCGCGACCTCAGGCAAGCAGGTAAGTGCTGACGACCTCGCCGAGTTCGCCCAGACGTTCTCCGACCTCGGTGATGCGGACGTTATGCGTGAGGCGTGGGAGTGACCACCTGGCTGGTGGACAAGTCGGCGCTTGCACGACTGGCCGACAGTCCACACAGCAAGGATTGGGCTGAACGCATCGAACGTGGTCTGGTCCGCATCACAACCGTGACCCGACTTGAAGTCGGTTTCTCGGCGCGGTCTGGAGATGAACTGCGGGCGGCGAGTCGGCGACCACCCTTGTCGGCCATGCCAGTCGAGTACCTGACCCCTGCCATCGAGGATCGAGCCGTGGAGGTTCAACAACTGCTCGCGGACCGAGCACAACACCGCGCGCCGTCGGTTCCTGATCTCGTCATTGCCGCGACGGCAGAACTTGCCGGCTACACCGTGTTGCACCTGGACAAGGACTTCGAATTGATCGCCAGGGTTACAGGACAGCCAGTCGAGCGTCTGACGGCCTCATGAGCCCCGCAGGAGCGCATCACTCCACCTGGCGGGGCTCTGTCGTCGCGCTAATTCCGAGAAACCGGTAGCCAGTAGGGCTCGGTGGTTCCGCGCGGGCCACGTCAGCCAGCGGAGAGCCGCACGTCTGTGGCACCTCGGGGGCCGAGGCGGTTGAAATCACGGGCTGGAGCCGCCCCAAATTTCAACCGGCTCGACCTGCGGACGGCATGGAGTGCCGGATATCTCTCCCTTGTGGGAGGCGTTTCCGCGGAAACGTTTCTTGACGATCCGTCCGTCAGCGTCTGATCACCGAGCGCTGCCTGGTGCCGGATGTCACGACGTTGTGTGGCACACGCTGCCGAACGAGTTCGACCAGTCCCTGTTGTCCCGAAGCCTCTGCTACCCCCGAAGCCCGTCCCCCCGGACGCACCGAAGTTCGACCCATTGCCTCTCTCCACCGCAGCAGAGGCATGCAGCCTACGCGCCTCCATGCACCGTCCCAGGTCCTGTTCTCGCAACCGCGATTCGAGGGCTACGAGAGCTACACAGACTTGCACTTTTGGTGCCGGGCGTCACTGGGCCCGCATTGTCGGCAGTCCTCGGCGAGTCCCGCCAGCAACATGTTGCCAGTCTGTGTAGGCAAGTAGCCCTTGAGTCGAGCTCACGTGGAGGGGGCAGCAGGGGAGGCTGCGCGAGGATTCGTCAGCCTGTCAGCTCGAGTCGGTCAAGAGCTTCCGCGGGTGTCAGGACTGGGGGGTTTGGTTTCGCAATGCCGGTCAGGTCGCTGTCGCCTGAGACGAGGGCATCGGTGTTCTCGCGTTGCGCGAGGGCGACGAGGTAGTCGTCGTCGGGATCGGCGGTCACGGGCTCGATTACTTCAGGGTCGGCGACCGCGGTGGCGTCTGAGCGCAGCAGCGCCATGAGCGCTTCGCGCTCATCGGGTGTGATGAAGCGATGGAAGCGGTCGCGGCTCAGGACATCGTCCAGCTCGTCGAGCAGCAGCGGGCAGACGATGAGCTCGTAGCGCCGCTCCACCCGCCAGGCGTCGAGGAGCCGGCGCGATACGCCGTCCGCCACCACGGCGGAGACGAGGACGTTCGGGTCGAGGACGAGCCGCACTCAGGATGCGGTGCGCGGTCGGCGCTGGCGTCGCACGGCGGCGAGCTCTTCTTGCGCGATCCGCATCGCCTCGTCCTCGCTCAGGCCTGACCGATCTGAGATGCGGTCGAGCATGGCGGTGATGTCGTCGTTGAAGAGCTGCCACGCCGCTTGCTTGCTCACGCCAAGCGCTGCACCGATCTCGCTCCATGAGCGGCCCTGCATGCGCGCGCGGGCGATGCAAAGTCGTCGCGCATCTTCCAGTTCGCGCTCGCGCTCCTGGAGCGCGCGAAGCGCCTCCAGCGGGTCGGCGGTGTCGTGTGTGGTCACAGCAACCATGATCCGGGCCTTCCTCGCTTCCGTCAAGAATTCTTGACGATCGGTAGAACGTCTCCGACGGTGGCTCGACTCGTCCCCCACTGGTCCGGCGACCGGCGGAGATCCGAGAGGCTGGCGGCCAGGTCCTCGAGCTCGTGTGGGAACAGGTGGCCGTAGCGATCGAACGTCACCTTGATCGTTGAGTGACCCATCCAGGCCATCACAGCCTTGGCGGTGCCGCCCCGGGCGATCAGCCATGACGCACAGGTGTGTCTGAGATGGTGATACCTCAGCGCGGGATCCAGGCCCGACGCGACGACCGCCGGCCGCCAGACGCGCCGGCGGAAGTTCGTGTAGCTCAGGGGTCCGCCCTCGGGCGCACTCCACAGCAGGTCGTCCCTCCCCAGCCCATGCGACTGCAGGTGTCCCGCGACGTCATCGGCCAGTTCCGGCTCGAGGTGGACCACACGACGGCTGTGCGTCTTCGTGTCCTTGACCGTGCCGCCGCGCTCAAGCGATCTGGCCACGGTGGCGCGCCGGCGCAGCAGATCCACGTCGCCGGCGCGCAACGCAGCGACCTCGCCCCAGCGCAGACCGGTGTAGGCCGTGAAGCGCACCAGCAAGTCGTAGGGCGGCCGGACGCACGCGGCGAGCACCTCGACCTCGGCCGGCGTGAGGAACCGCGGCTCGTGCCGGCTCGCGGCTCGTGGCGGGCGCACTCCGCGGCACGGGTTGTCACGGATCAGACGCGCATCGACGGCCGCTGCCAGCACCGCGCTCATCGTCCGCAGCGCTTTCTCCGCTGTGGCGGGCGAGCGGCCGGCGGCGACGATCTCGTTGACCATCCGCTCCACGTCGAAGCGGGTGATCGCGCTCAGATGGCGATCGGCGAAGCGCGGGAGGATGTGCGCCCGGAGCGCCGACCGCGCCCTGGCCTGCGTCGACGAGGCGCGGCCCACGTACGCGGCCAGCCACTCGCCGGCCCATTGACCGAGCGGCACGCGGCCGGCGTCTGGCGAGATCCACTCGCCAGCGGCCTGGTCGGTGCGCAGCTGCGCGGCGAACAGCTGCGCGTCAGCCTTTGTGCGGAACGACGAGCTGCGATGCGACGGGCCGTCGGCGTAGCGCACAACCCACGGCTTGGACTTGCGGTCACGACGGAACTGGATGCTGATGGCGGGCAAGACCGGCTCCCTGCTCGGGCAGCGACTTACCCCGTTCTTACTCCGGTCGGCTCAGCACCCGACGAAGTTTCTGGTCAAACGTGTGGATGACCAGCACAAACGCGAGTGGACCCTACCGGAATCGAACCGGTGACCTCCGCCTTGCAAAGGCGGCGCTCTGCCAATTGAGCTAAGGGCCCGACGGGGCCGCCGGCCTTACAGGTCGCGCGGCTCTTCCCAGATGGCTTCGTCCAGCTCTCGATCACGCTGGCGCTTGAGGATGGCCGAGACGATCCCCGCGACTGCGGCGAGCAAGGCGAACTTGCGCATCGGGTCTCCTTTGCGGTGGGAACGTGGGCCATCGAGGACTTGAACCTCGGACCTCACCCTTATCAGGGGTGCGCTCTAACCGCCTGAGCTAATGGCCCTCGAAGGGGCGAGTCTAGCGAGGCGTCGCCGCCGCTGCGACCCGGTGCTAGCGGACCTCGTCTTCGGCCAGGGTCACACGGAACCCGCCGACGAGATCGGCGATGAGGTTGTACAGAAACGCCATGAAGACGTTGATCGCGCTCCACAGCACCACGTTGACCAGTCCGACCAGGAACACGATGCGCGCCAGGTTGCCACCGTTGATCCGGACCGAGGCGCCGAAGCGGCCGGCCTCCTCCTGCAGCGCGTCGATCACGCCGATGTTGATCACGACCGACCAGAACAGCGCCAGCGCCACCATCATCACCAGCAGCAGGCAGAAGTAGAAGATGAGGCTGAGCTTGAGCACCGACCACGGGCTCACGCGCTGGACCGTGACCCGGCGGCGGATCTGCCGCGCAGGCGCCGGCGAGGGCTTGCGCTTGCGCGCCGGCGAGGGCTTCGCGCGCTTCGCCCCCACCGGCTGACTGGTGCTCATCGCCGGGGAGTGTATGCGGTGGTCCGGCTCGTCCCCCGGTGGCCGCCCGGCCGAGGCGCTCATGGTCGCAGCTTCAGGCGGCCGTCGACGACCTCTCGCGCGACCTGGTGCAAGTTGCGACCGTTGTTACGGGCGTAGCGGCGCAGCACGTCGAACGCCTCCCCCACATCGACCCCGAGCTGCTCGGAGAGCTTGCCCTTGGCCTGCTCGATGACCACGCGACTGTCCAATGCCTGTTGCAGCTGGCCGGCACGCGACGACGTCTCCGCGAGCGTCCGTGCGTTGAGCAGATAGGTGGTGCAGACGTCAGCGAGCAGCAGGCCGGCGTCGATCTCGTCCTGCGCCACCGGCCTGGCCTCGGCAAGGTACAGGTTCAGCGCGCCGATGCAGTCGTGGGGCCCCTTGAGGGGATAGCTGTGCACCGCGCCCATGCCGGCGTCCATGGCCCTGGGCGAGAACTTCGGGAACGTCGCATCCCGCGCGAGGTCTTCGATGACGGTTACCTCGCCGGTCTTGTACGACCGCAAGCATGGGCCCTCACCGAGTTCGATCTGCAGCACCTCGATCGTGCGAACCGTCTCGTCAGACGCCGCGACGAACCGCAGCACCCCACGATCGTCCTCCAGCATGACCCCCGCACCGGTGACGTCCAGCGCCCCCGCGATGTCCACCGACAGGGTGTCGAGGACCTCGGTGATGGAGTACTCCCTGGTCAACGTGCGGGCGAACGCCCGAAGGATCTGCGCCAGTCGCTCCGCCTCGACCACGCGTCCCGCCTTCCTTTTCCGTCGGTGCCTATTCCTCCAGCAGCTCGGTGCCCTCCATCACAGGAGCGATGGATGCGACCTTGGCCCCTTGCGAGGGCTTCATCACCCGTACGCCCTGCGTCGCGCGCCCGGTGGGCCGGATCTCGAGCAGGTCAGTCCGGATGATCGTCCCGGTGTCCGTGACGATGAAGATCTCCTGCTCGTAGGGCACCACGAGCGCCCCGACGAGGCCGCCGCGGGACTCCACGAGCTGTGCCGTCTTGACCCCCTTGCCGCCGCGCTGCTGCAGCGGGTACCGCACAAGCGGGGTCCGCTTGCCGTATCCCTCCTCGGTGACGACCAGCAGCTGGCCGTCCTCGATCGCCAGCGTCATGGCCAGCAGCTCGTCGTCGTCGTCCAGCCGCATGCCCCGCACACCGGACGTGTCGCGGCCCATTGGCCGTGCGTCGCCTTCGCTGAACCTGATCGCCATGGCCTTGCGCGACACCAGGACGACCTCGTCGTCCCCGGAGGTGACCTGCGCCCCGATGAGCTCGTCTCCCTCGCGCAGGTTGATGGCGATCAACACGCTGCGCGGACTGTCGTACTCGGTCAGCGCCGTGCGCTTCACCATGCCCTGGCGGGTGCCGAACATCAGGTAGCGGTCGCCGCCGAAGTCCTTCAGGTCGACGACCGCGGCGATGCTCTCGCCCTCCTGCAGCGCCAGACCCTCGACGTTGGCGACGTACGTGCCCCTCGCGGTGCGCGACTTCTCGGGGATCTGCCATGCCTTGATCCGGTAGACGCGCCCCTGGTTGGTGAAGAACAGCAGGTAGTGGTGCGTCGTCGTGACGAACAGGTCACGGACGATGTCGTCTTCCTTCAGCGCGGTCCCGGAGATGCCGCGGCCGCCGCGCTTCTGGGTCCGGTACTCGCTGGCGCGGATGCGCTTGACGTAGCCCGCGCGCGTCAGCGTGATGACGACCTCCTCCTCGGCGATGAGGTCTTCCATGTCGAAGTCACCGCCGGCCGGCACGATGCGCGTCCGCCGTGCGTCTCCGAACTTGTCGCGCAGCTCGGTCAGCTCCTCGACGATGATCCGGTGGACTCGCTCGGGGCTGGCGAGGATGTCGCGGAGGTCGGCGATGATCGTCTGCAGCTCGGCGTACTCGTCGAGGATCTTCTGGCGTTCCAGCGCCGCCAGCCGGCGCAGCTGCATGTCGAGGATGGCGCGGGCCTGCACCTCTGACAGGTCGAACCGCTGCCGGAGCTCGGTGAGCGCCGCGTCCGCCGAGGCGGCGTTGCGGATCAGCGCGATCACCTCGTCGAGGTGGTCGAGCGCGACGATGAGGCCCTCGAGGACGTGCGCGCGCTCCTCGGCTTTGCGCAGCCGGTATCGGGTGCGCCGCGTGATGATCTCGACCTGGTGGGCGATGTAGGCCTGGATCGAGTCCTTCAGCGACAGCGTCCGCGGCACGCCGGTCTCGCCGGCGCCGTGGTCGGCCAGCGACAGGTTGATCACACCGAAGGTGTCCTGCAGCTGCGTCATCTTGTACAGCTGGTTGAGGACCACCTGAGCGTTCGCGTCGCGCTTGAGCTCGATGACCAGCCGGATGCCCTGGCGGTTGGACTCGTCGCGCAGGTCACGGATGCCGGTGATCTTCTTGTCGCGCACGAGGTCGGCGATCTTGATCGCGAGGTTGGCCTTGTTGACCTGGTACGGCAGCTCCGTGACGACGATGCGCTCGCCGCCCCGGTCGTCCTCCTCGATCTCGGTGACCGCGCGCATGCGGATCGAGCCGCGGCCGGTCTCGTAGGCCTCGCGAATGCCGGTGGTCCCCATGATCAGCGCCCCGGTGGGGAAGTCGGGACCCGGCACGATGCGCAACAGCTCTTCGAAGGAGATGTCGGGCCGCTCGATGGTCGCGATGACAGCGTTGACCATCTCCACGAGGTTGTGCGGCGGGATGTTCGTGGCCATCCCGACCGCGATGCCGGAGCTGCCGTTGACCAGCAGGTTGGGGAACCGTGCGGGGAGGACGAGCGGCTCTTCCTCCTGGCCGTCGTAGTTGTCGACGAAGTCGACGGTGTCCTCGTCGATGTCGCGCAGCAGCTCCATCGCCAGCGGCGACAGGCGCGCCTCGGTGTACCGCATGGCCGCTGCGGGATCGCCGTCGATGGACCCGAAGTTGCCGTGACCGTCGATCAGCGGGTAGCGGATCGCCCACGGCTGGCCCATCCGCACCAGCGCGTCGTAGATCGCCGAGTCCCCGTGCGGGTGGTACTTCTTCATCACGTCACCGACGGCCGCCGCCGACTTGCGGTGCTGGGTGCCCGCGCGCATCCCGCCCTCGAACATCGAGAACAGGATCCGCCGGTGCACCGGCTTGAGGCCGTCGCGGACGTCAGGCAGCGCCCGTCCGACGATGACCGACATCGCGTAGTCCAGGTACGACCGCTGCAGCTCGTCTTCGATCTCGACGGGCTCGATGCGCCCGCCGGGGTGCCCCGACTCGCCGGGGCCCGGCGGGGTTGCGGGCGGCGGCGGAGGAAGGATGTCGTCACTCACTGCGGATTCCTTGCACCAGTCATCGGCGGATGTCGAGCACCACGCGCGAGGGGTCGGTCAGGGTGTGGAGCTTGAACGGCCGTGGCTTGTCGGGAGTGACGGTCACGACGATGGACCGCCGGCGGACGCGCACGTCGACCGCGGAAACCGCGGGGTCGTCGAACGTCGTGCCGAGATCGCCGTTGGCGAGACCCTGCGGCGCGCCGCTGAGCGTGAACACGATGTCGTCACCCACCTGTCGCGCCGTCGCCGGCGGCGCCGGGCCGCGGAGGTTGCCGCCGTCGGGCGATGCCAGCTCCAGGGTGATACGCGTGAACGTGGCCGACGGCCGCGCACGAACCGCGGTGACCGTCGGCAGCGGCCGCTGTGGTTGTCCGAGCTTCTGGGCGTCGCGCGAGAAGCCGGCGGGTTGGGGTGCGAGGTAGCCCCGCGCCTGCGGTTCGATCACACGGTCGTCGCGCACCAGCACCTCGGGCAGGGGCCACGAACCCCAGAACTTGCCGCCCTCCTGGCCGTCGACGGTCAGACGAACCCGGCTGATCTCGGGAAACTCGGTCAACGTGTTGACCACTGCGGACAAGGCGAGGGCTTCGTGCTCGGCGCGCCGTCCGAGAGACTTCGCGTCGGTGACGACCTCCCGTGACAGGTCCACGTGCGCGGTGCCACCCTCGACGTCGAAGCGCTGGATCCGCGTGGTCGCGGGAAGCACGGGCCGCACCGTCTCCTCGGGGCTCGGGCCGTCGATGAGCAGCTGGAGCGCCGTCCGTGCCAGGTCTTCGGAGATCGCGACCTGGCGGGTCAGCGGCATGAGGTACGCATCGACACCGTTGCCGTGGCGGAGGTACACGGTCAGGTCGACCGTGTCCGCCGGCGGCGGCGTTGATTCCGCGGCGACCATGGCCTCGGTGGTCTGCGCCGGCGCCCCGTCGCAGCCGACGAGACCAGCGATCAGGGCCAGGGCGCACGCAGGGGCGAACAGCAGAGCACGCCAGCGGACAGGGCGGAACACACCCATCAGACGTCGAGGAACCTCACGTCGCGGGCGTTGCGCACGATGAAGTCGCGCCGCGCCTCGACGTCGTCGCCCATCAGCGTCGTGAACATCAGGTCAGCCGCCGCGGCGTCTTCCATCGTCACCTGCAGCAGCGTGCGGCCCGCGGGCTCCATGGTGGTGACGGCGAGCTGCTCGGCGTCCATCTCGCCCAGCCCCTTGAAGCGGCTGATGCGCGGTCGCTTCCCGCCTCCGTCGCCGTTGAGCTCGGACAGGATGTCGTCGCGCTCCCGGTCGGAGAACGCGTAGCGGATCTTGTCCTTGCCCCGCGCTCCCACCGGCTCGATCTGGTACAGCGGCGGCTGCGCGATGTACACGTAGCCCGCCTCGATCAGCTCGCGCATGTGGCGGAACAGGAAGGTCAGCACCAGCGTGCGGATGTGGGCGCCGTCGACGTCGGCGTCCATCAGCATCACGATCTTGTGGTACCGCGCCTTGGCGATGTCGAAGTCCTCGCCGATCCCCGTGCCGATGGCGGTGATCAGCGCCTGGATCTCCTTGTTCTCCAGGATCTTGCCCAGGCGCGCCTTCTCGACGTTGAGGATCTTGCCGCGGATCGGCAGCACCGCCTGCGTCGCGCGCTGGCGCGCCATCTTCGACGAGCCGCCGGCCGAGTCGCCCTCGACGATGAAGATCTCGCACTCGGTCGGGTCGTTGGACTGGCAGTCCGCCAGCTTGCCGGGCAAGGCGGTGGACTCCAGCAGACCCTTGCGTCGGGTGAGGTCACGTGCAGCCCGGGCGGCCAGCCGCGCCCGCGCCCCCTGGATCGCCTTGTGGACGATCACCCGGATCTCGTTGGGGTGCTCGCCGAACCACTCCCGCAGCTTCTCGTTGCAGGTGCGCTCCACGAAGCTGCGCACGGGCGTGTTGCCCAGCTTGGTCTTGGTCTGCCCCTCGAACTGCGGGTCGGCGATCTTGACCGAGATGATCGCGGTGAGGCCCTCGCGGATGTCCTCACCGGTCAGGGTCAGCTCCTTGTCCTTGCCGGTGCCCTTGAGCATCCCGAGGTCTCGGGCGTAGCGGTTGACCACGTTGGTCAGCGCCTTTTTGAACCCCTCCTCGTGGGTGCCGCCTTCATGGGTGTTGATGGTGTTGGCGAACGTGTGCAGCGACTCGTGGAACGAGCTGTTCCACTGCAGGGCGATCTCGACTTCCTGCGGACCGTCGTCGGTGTCCATCCGCGCGTCGAAGTGCACGATCTGCTCGTGCAGCGGCTCCTTCGAGCTGTTGAGGTGGCGCACGAAGTCGCGCAGCCCGCCCTCGTAGTGGAACTCGATGGTGCGCGGGCGGCCGTCTTCTTCCAAGTGGCGCTCGTCGGTCACGGTGATGCGCAGCCCCGCGGTGAGAAACGCCGTCTCACGGAACCGGGTGGTGAGGATCTCCCAGCTGTAGTCGATCGTCTCGAAGACCGTCTCGTCGGCCCAGAAGGTGATGGTCGTGCCGGTGTCCTGGGCCTCGCCGATGACCTCCACGGGCCCGTCGGGCACACCTCGGCGGTAGGTCTGGCGGTGGATGTGCCCGTCGCGGCGGACCTCGGCGACCAGCCGGGACGACAGCGCGTTGACCACGCTGACGCCGACGCCGTGCAGCCCGCCGGAGACGGCGTAGGACTTGTTGTCGAACTTGCCGCCGGCGTGCAGGACCGTCAGCACGACCTCCAGCGCCGACTTGTGCAGCGTGGGGTGGTCGTCGACCGGGATGCCGCGACCGTCGTCGGCGACGCGCACCCCTCCGTCGGCGAGCAGCTGGATGTCGATGTGGGAGCACCGGCCCGCCATCGCCTCGTCGACGCTGTTGTCCACGACCTCGTAGACCAGGTGGTGCAGCCCTCGCGGGCCGGTCGAGCCGATGTACATCCCAGGCCGCTTGCGGACCGCCTCCAAGCCCTCAAGGACGGTGATGTCGGCAGCGCCGTACTCGCTGTGCGGTTGTTCCACGTGCCTCTTTCGTGTCGTTCTGCCGCGCGCCGGCAGGCGTGCCGACGGGGCCGGGAATCGCGCGGTCCAAATGGGGAAGGACGCGCCATCGCCCGCCTACGGGGACGGGCTGGGTTCCGACGCTCCAGACTACCACAGCAGGGCGCGGAACCCCTCATCGTCCCCAGGCGTGTTTCCGCTGGTCAGATGCGGTTTTCCGGCGGCTCAGCGACCCGTTCCCGCCTGCACCTTGACCGTTTGCACCTCACCGTCGCCGAGCACCTCGTTGGCACGGGTCTGCAGCTGCGCCGACAGGTACCGGACCTGGGTCGCCCACGCGGGGGATTCAGCCTGCACGACCAGCACCCCGCCGGCCAGGCGGACCGGCCTGACGTGCGCCGCCAGCTGGGCGCCGGCGATCTCCTCCCAGCACTGGTGGATGCGCGCCCCGCGCAGCCGTTCGGACCACCGGCGGCTGCTGGTCAGCCGGGCGACGAGGTCGCCGAGCACGGGTGGCGCGGGGCGCTCGGGCCCCCCGTCGGGTGACTCCCACGAGTCCGGCCAGGTCATGCCGCCATCCGTCCGACGGTCTCCACGCGTCCCGCTCGGATGCGGTGACGTGAACCCGGCAACGGGACGTCATCATCGACGGCCGCGGTGACGACCACCTGCTCGAAGCCGGCGCACCGTGCGGCCAGGCGTTGCCGGCGGGTCTCGTCGAGCTCGGCGAACACGTCGTCGAGCAACACCACCGGCTCCTCACCGACGTCGTGGAGCACGTCGCGGCTCGCAAGCCGCAGCGCCAGCGCGAACGACCAGATCTCCCCGTGACTGGCATAGCCCTTGGCGGGCAGGCCGTTGAGCCGGAGGTGCAGCTCGTCGCGGTGCGGTCCGCGCAGGGTCATGCCGCGATCACGCTCCTCGGCGGCGACCGCGGCAAACCCCTCGCGCAGCTCGTCGGCCAGCGGCGCCGGGTCCGGGATCCCATGACCGGCGTCGGCCTCGACCACACGTCCCGTGGACAGCTCGTAGGCCAGCTCCAGCCGCCCTGCGGCCTCCCGCTGTGGGGAGTCGGCGACGAGGTCGGCGTACGCGGCGTGCGTCGGCGCAGACAGCGCGTTGACCACGGCGATCCGTGCCGCCAGCAGCGCGGCGCCGGTGGCGATCAGCGACTCGGTCCACGTGTGGAACGTCGCGTCGACGTGCCCCGTGGCGCGCGCAGCGCGCAGCAGCGCATTGCGCTGACGCAGGATCCGGTCGTACTCCTGGCGCATCGCGAAGTACGCGGGCCGGCGCTGACCGAGCAGATCGTCCAGGAACCGCCGCCGGTCGCCCGGATCGCCGCGGACCAGCTGCAGGTCCTCGGGAGCGAACAGCACGCTGCGGATGTGACCGATGGCGTCGCGAAACCGCGGCTGCGGCTGCCCGTTGAGCCGGGCGCGGTTGCGCCCGCCCGCCCGGAGCTCGACCTCCACGCCCAGCGCCCGTCCGGGGTTGCCGCCCGCCGTGTCGACACGCGCTGTGGCCCGGATGATCGCCGCCTCGGCGCCGTGGCGCACCAGCGGCGTGTCGCTGGCCACCCGGTGGCTGGCACCCACCGCCAGGTAGTGGACCGCCTCGAGCATGTTCGTCTTGCCCTGGGCGTTGGGACCGACCAGCACGTGCACGCCGGGGCCCAGCGTCAGCTCGGCGCCCGCATACGAGCGGAAGTCGTGCAGCGCTAGCTGTTCCAAGTACACGCAGGCAGACCCTGATCGACACCGACCGGCGTCGGCCAGCGTAACCGGTACGGCTCGGGGCACCCCGGTGCGGTGACGCTAGATGCGCACCGGCATCAGCAGGTACAGGTAGTCCGCCTGGGGCTGCTGTCCCGCGGCATCGCTGCCGGCGGGGCGCAGCACGGCGGGCTTGAGCTCGTCGCGGAACTCGAGCACCACGCGTTCGGTGCCCGCGGCATCGAGCCCGTCGGACAGATAGCGCGGGTTGAACGCGATCTGCAACGGCTCGCCTTCCAGCTCGCCAGGAAGCGATTCCTCGGCCTGGCCGACCTCGCCGCTGCCCGCGGTGACGCGGACGGTGTCGGCCGTGAGGTGCAGCGTGACCGGCGTGCTGGTGGTGTTCGCCTCACCGACAACAGCGACGCGGCGCACCACCTCCATCAGCTCGGCGCGGTCGACGGTCAGACGTCGCTCGAAGCCCCCGGGGATCAGCTGTCGGAAGTCCGGGAACTTGCCCTCGATCAACCGGGTCGTCAGCCGGCGATCACCGAAGTCGAACGTCACCTGGCCCGACTCCAGGACCAACCGGACTTCGCTGCCGAGCAGCTCTGCCGAGCGCCGTGCCTCCTCCAGCGCTCGCCGCGGCACCAGCGCGGTGTGCTCGGTGCCCTGGTCCCACGGCACGGTTCGCACCGCCAGCCGGTAGGAGTCCGTGGCGGCGGCCGTCAGACCGGTGCCGGTGGCCTCCAGGCTCACGCCGGTCAGGACGGGGCGGGCGTCGTCGGCGCTGGCGGCCCGGGCAACCTGCGCGACGGTCTTGGCGAACTCCTCGGCCTTCATCACCGCCACGGCGGCGTCGGTCGCCGGCTGCGGCAGGGCGGGGAAGTCCTCGGCGGGCATCAGCCGAAGGTCGAACGTGGCGCGACCGCAGGTCAGCTGCAACCGGTCAGACGACGCCTCCGCCGCGACCGCCGCCTGCGGCAGGCTGCGCACCACGTCACCCAGCAGCCGCCCCGGGATCAACGCGATGCCGTCCTGTTCGGCTTGAACCGGGATCGTGAGCTGGCTGGAGATCTCCAGGTCGGTCGAGGACAGCCGCAGCCGATCCCCTTCCACCTGCAGATGCACCCCGGACAGCGCCGGCAACGTTGCTCGCGCACCCACCGTTCGCAACGCCCAGGCTGCGGCATCCGCGAACTCACTGCGCTCTGCCCGGAACTTCATGACGTACTCCTGTGGGTTGTCCACGGCCCAGGGTGCCACCGGGTTCTCAAGGCCGTTGCTTGAAACAAAAAGCCACCGTAGTAGAGGCCGGCGTTGCGTGTGGACGAGCGGTGTTTGCGCTGGTCACAGCGGGTTTCTGCTTGTGTCGAACCTGTGCGCAACGCGGTGGGGACGGTGTGGGCAACCTGTGGTGTGTCCACCTCGACGCGAATGCCATCGGCGTGATTGGGGACGTGGCGGGGGGTGGTCACCGCTTGTGCACGGGGTTGTCCCCCGGCCTTCCACAGGACGCAGCGGCTCACGGCGCCTGCCGTGCGCTGGTCTTGATCCGGCTGGTCAGCTCCTGGACCTGCTCGTAGATCGCGTGCCGCTCCTTCATCAGCGCACCGATCTTGGTGTTGGCGTGCATCACCGTGGTGTGGTCGCGGCCGCCGAAGGCCTGGCCGATCTTGGGAAGGCTGAGGTCAGTCAGCTCGCGGGTGAGGTACATCGCGATCTGCCGCGCAGTCACCAGCTGGCGGGTGCGGTTCGGCGAGCACAGGTCGTCCAGCGTCAAACCGAAGTAGCCGGCGGTCTCGCCCATGATCAGCGACACCGAGATGTCGGAGTTCCCGCCGTCGGGGAACAGGTCCTTGAGCACGACCTGCGCCATGTTCATGGTGATCTCGGTCTGCTGCAGGCTGCCGGCGGCCGCGACGCGGATCAGCGCGCCTTCCAGCTCGCGGATGTTCGACTGGATGCGCGAGGCGATCAGCTCGAGCACGTCATCGGGAATCGGCAGGCGCTCCTGCACGGACTTCTTGCGGAGGATGGCGAGCCGGGTCTCGAGGTCGGGCGGCTGGATGTCGGTGATCAGGCCCCACTCGAACCGCGTGCGCAGCCGGTCCTCCAGCTGGCCGATCTGCTTCGGTGGCCGGTCCGAAGAGATCACGATCTGCTTCTGCGCGGTGTGCAGCGCGTTGAAGGTGTGGAAGAACTCCTCCTGCGTGCGCTCACGGGTCGCGAGGAACTGGATGTCGTCGATCAGCAGGATGTCGACGTCGCGGTAGCGACGCTGGAACGACCCCTGGCGCTTGTTCGAGATCCCGTCGATGAACTCGTTGGTGAACTGCTCCGACGTGACGTAGCGCACCTTGAGGTTGGGAAACAGGTTGGTGGCGTAGTGGCCGACCGCCTGGAGCAGGTGCGTCTTGCCCAGTCCCGCCGAGCCGTAGATGAACAGCGGGTTGTAGGCCTTGGCCGGCGCCTCGGCGACCGCGAACGCGGCAGCATGCGCGAAGCGGTTGCTCGCACCGATCACGAAGCGGTCGAAGGTGTACTTGGTGTTCAGCGCCGTGTCGGCACCGGCGGCCGCCCGGCTGAACTCTTCGGGGGTCCACGTCTCGCGCTCGGTCGAGGTCGCCGGGGACGTCACCGCTTGCGTGGGCTCGGGCTGGGGGTCAGGGCGCACGGTCACGACCACGTTCAGCGCGCGGCCGGCCGCCTCGGTCAGCGCCGATCGCAGGGCGCCGCCGTACCGGGTGTCCAGCTGCTCGCGGGCGAAGCTGTGCGGTGCGGCCAGCACGACGGTGTCCTGGCTGAACCCGACGGGGCGGGTCTCGTCGAGCCAGGCGCGCTGGGCCGGTCCGGTCAGGTTCTGCTGCAGCGTCCCGAGGGAGCGATTCCAAAGATCATCGAGATCGACAACGGCAGAATCTGGCACCGGTGGTCCTCCTCCATCCCGGATTGCGACCGGGTTCGCGCTGCGAGGGTCAGTCTCCAAGGTTTTCCACATGACCCTCCACAGGTGTGGACAGCCGCGAGGGGCCTTGAAACGACACCGGCATGCGCTAAGGAGTGACGACGACTCCTCGGCGGCACCAGGGAAGCGGTGCACAAGTGATCGACGCCACACCGAGGGTGCGGCGGGCGCCCGGAACCCCGTGGTTCGGCCCGCGTGTGCGGCCCGGCCCGGCGGGGCGTTGGCGAGTATACGGGTGGCTTCGGCGACCGATCAAGGGGCCATCCACAACCACAAGCGGACATTTCTGCCGACGTGTCCTGCCGACCATCGTCCGGACTGGCACGATGGGGAGGCAGGACTTTGACACCGTCGGCAGCGGCTCTTTACACTCGCCGACCGGGCCGTTGCCCGTGTTCGTCGTGCCCCTGAACACCCAGCGTGGGGCCGGCCGGGACGGCGTCGAGGCCATCGGGACGCCACCGGCGAACGAGACTGGACTGACCCCATGAAGCGCACCTTTCAACCCAACAACCGCCGCCGCAAGCGCAAGCACGGGTTCACCCACCGCATGCGCACGCGCGCGGGCAAGGCGATCATCAAGCGGCGGCGCGCCAAGGGTCGCAAGCGTCTGTCCGCGTAGTCGCGGTGTCGCGGTGACACCCGAACGGCTGCGGTCGTCCCAGGCGGTGCGCGCGGTGTTCGCGACGCGTCGGGCGTCGGCGTCCGCCGTGGCCGTGGTGCACGCCCGTCGTCGCAGCGACGCCCGCCCGTCACGGGTGACCGTTGTCGCCGGCAAGGCCTTGGGGGCGGCGGTCACCCGCAACCGCGCAAAGCGGCGGCTGCGGGCGGCATTGCGCGCGGTTTCGGTCCCCCCGGGGATGGATTTGGTCGTGGTCGCCCGCGACGGCGCGCTGACTGCGGACTTCTCTGTGCTTTGCGAGCGCCTGGCCGCCCAGCTCGAGCGCCTCGAGGCGGGGCGATGAGGTGGCTGCTGATGCTGTTGGTCCGGGCCTACCGGGCCATCCCCAAGCGTGGTGTGACCTGCCGCTTCGCGCCGTCGTGTTCGGCATACGCACTCGAAGCGCTCCAGGTGCACGGCGCGGCCAGAGGCACCTGGCTGACGGTCCGACGGCTGTTGCGCTGCCATCCGTTCCATCCCGGGGGCATCGACCCGGTTCCGGCTCTACCCCATGACCCGTAGGAGATAGACGCGTGGCGCTCTGGCAAGGACTCCTCGACGCGCTCGAGAGCGTGCTCACCCTCTTTCACGACGCGCTTGCGCCGATGTTCGGGCTCCATTCGTGGGGGTGGGCCATCATCCTGCTGACCCTGGCCGTGCGTGTCCTGCTGCTGCCGCTGGCGGTCAAGCAGATCCGGTCGCAGCGGGCGATGCAGACCCTGCAGCCGGAGATGAAGAAGATCCAGGCGAAGTACAAAGCCGACAAAGGCCTGATGAAGACGAACCCGGAGAAGTACCGGGATCTTCGCCAGAAGCAGCAGGAAGCGATGATGGCGCTGTACAAGGAGCACGGTGTGAACCCCGCGGCCGGCTGCCTGCCACTCATCGCGCAGATGCCGATCTTCATTGCCCTGTTCCAGGTGCTGCGTAGTGCGCCGGGGCTCGCCGAGGGGACGTTCTACCTGCTCCCGAGCTTGACGGACCTGGTCAGCCAGGCCGGCGTTTCCGCCTGGTTCCTGGTGTTCTTGATGGGTTTGACCACGTACTACTCGTCGCGGCAGATGATGGCGTCCACCGCCGCCTCGGGTCAGCAGCTGCAGCAGCAGAAGATCATGATGTACGCCATGCCGTTGATCCTGGTCTTCTTCTCGTTCAACCTCCCCATCGGGGTGCTGCTGTACTGGGTCACAACCAACGTGTGGACGATCGGACAGCAGTTCGTGATGTTCCGGACCGCTGCGCCGGCCATGGCCGCCAAGTAGGGAGAACCGCGTGACACGGCAGGTGGAGACAACCGGACCGACCGTCAAAGAGGCGGTCGGTAGGGCCTTGCTGCAACTGGGTCTGGAGGCCGACGCGGCCGAGGTCGAGGTCGTCGCAGAGCCACGCAAAGGGCTGTTCGGGACCAAGCCGGCGGTCGTCCGGGTGCGGGCGAAGGCCACGGCGGTGACCGGTGATGCGCCTGCAACAGCCCAGCCATCTTC
>Ga0247713_1000228_pt1 | contig 39707 bp, 41 predicted proteins | sample 21E_NmetaG_FD_189936 | JGI IMG/M metagenome (GOLD analysis project Ga0247713, IMG submission 189936) | Soil microbial communities from hillslope of Landscape Evolution Observatory, University of Arizona, Oracle, AZ, United States - 2-1-E_N | ecosystem: Engineered > Artificial ecosystem >...
CTGGCCGTGGTGCCGATCTACGCCGGTTACGACCTTCGCCGGCGCATCGGCCGCATCTTCAAGTACGACCTCACCGGCGGCCGGTACGAGGAGGGCGACTTCCACGCCACCGGCTCGGGCGGCCGTGACGCCCGGACCACCATCAAGCTGGGCTACCGCGAGGGGCTCGACCGGGCCGAGGCCATCCAGCTCGCAGTCGAGGGTCTCTACCAGGCGGCCGACGAGGACTCGGCCACCGGCGGACCCGACGTCGTCCGGGGCATCTATCCCACCGTCGCCACCATCACCGTTGCCGGCTTCGACCGGGTGAGCGACGAAGAGGTCGCCCAGCGCTTCGGCGAGCTCCTCCAGCGCAAGACGGCCGAGGGGCACCCCAGATGAGCGAGCACCGGAGCGAAGCGCAGGAGCGCAGCGACCAGACAAGCACAGTGCCCTGCTCAGCAGGGCAGCCGCCGAAGGCGGTGGCCCAATGAGTATGCCTTTTTATGTAGCGCCTGAGCAGGTCATGAAGGACCGCGCCGACTATGCCCGGAAGGGCATCGCCCGGGGCCGGAGCCTGGCCGCGCTCAGCTACGACGAGGGCATCCTCATCTGTGCCGAGAACCCGTCCCGCACCCTGCACAAGGTGGCCGAGATCTACGACCGGATCGCCTTCGCCGGCGTGGGGAAGTTCAGCGAGTTCGACTCGTTGCGCACCTCGGGCATCCGCCTGGCCGACGTGAAGGGGTACACCTACTCCCGCGAAGACGTCGATGCCCGGTCGCTGGCCAACGCCTACGCGCAGCTCCTGGGCAACGTCTTCACCCACGAGATGAAGCCCATGGAGGTGGAGATCCTGGTGGCCGAGGTCGGGGCGGACAAGGCGTCCGACCAGCTCTTCCGCATCTCCTACGAGGGCACGATCGTCGACGAGGAGGGCTCCACCGTCCTGGGCGGCGACGCCGACACCGTCAACGAGCGGTTGAAGGCCAACCTCACTGACACCCTGGATATGGCCGCCGCCCTCAGGGCTGCGGTCAGCGCCCTGGCCGGCCCCGAGCGAGTCCTCGAGGCCACCAACCTCGAGGTGGCGGTGCTGTCCCGCACTCCCGCTCGGCGGGCCTTCCGCCGGGTGCTCCCCGAGGAGCTGGCACCCCTCCTCAGCGCCGACGCCTGACGCTCCCTTAGAACATCCGGGAGAAGGTCACCGCGGCGATGCCGAGGACGGCGCCACCGACCAGCCACAGCTCCTTCGGGGTCCCAAGCTCCCGGCTCTCGTCAGGCTCGTCGAAGGCCGACTCGACGTCGTCGACCATGAGAATCTCTTGCGCCTCGGCCAGGTCCTCCTGGTCGACGTAGACGTAGACCGCGCCGATCGGGTACAGCGCGTCGACGTTGCCGCGGAGGTCCGTCACGATGCCCTCGGAGCCGAGGCGGGCGGCGATGACGCGCGCATGGAAGGAGTTGCCGACCGTTGTCAAACAGACCATGCGCGTCTGTTGCATCGGCACCAACGGTAGCTTGGCCTACATGGAGAGGCGCATCTTCGGGCTCGAGAACGAGTACGGCGTCACCTGCACCCTGCGCGGGCAGCGCCGGCTCAGTCCCGACGAGGTCGCCCGGTACCTGTTCCGGCGGGTCGTGTCCTGGGGCCGGAGCAGCAACGTCTTCCTCGAGAACGGCGCCCGGCTCTACCTCGACGTAGGCAGCCACCCTGAGTACGCCACTCCGGAATGTGACTCCATCGAGGATCTGGTCGCCCACGACAAGGCGGGGGAGCGCATCCTCGAGAGCCTCCTGTCCAGCGCCGAGCAGCGGCTGCGGGAGGAGGGCATCCGGGGCATCGTCTACCTGTTCAAGAACAACACAGACTCGGCCGGCAACTCCTACGGGTGCCACGAGAACTACCTCACCAGCCGCCGCGACGACTTCGGCCACTACGCCGAGGTTCTGATCCCCTTCTTCGTCAGCCGCCAGATCTACGCCGGGGCCGGCAAGGTCCTCAACACGGCCCGGGGCGCCACCTACTGCGTCAGCCAGCGGGCCGAGCACATCTGGGAGGGCGTGTCGTCGGCCACCACCCGCAGCCGGCCCATCATCAACACCCGCGACGAGCCCCATGCCGATGCCGAGCGGTTCCGGCGCCTGCACGTGATCGTGGGCGACTCGAACATGAGCGAGTACGCCACGTTCATCAAGATGGGCACCACCAGCATCCTGCTGCGCATGCTGGAGGACCCCGGCGTCGTGTTGCGGGACATGACCCTCGACAACCCCATCCGGGCCATCCGCGAGATCAGCCACGACATCACCTGCACCCGAAAGGTCCGCCTGGAGAACGGGCGGGAGCTGTCGGCCCTCGAAATCCAGGGCGAGTACCTCAACCGGGCCCTGCGCTACTCCGAGACCCGGGGCCTGAGCCCGCTCGAGGAGCAGGCGCTCAAGATGTGGGAGCACTGCCTCACCAAGATCCAGCACGACCCGATGAGCCTCGACCGGGAGTGCGACTGGGTCATCAAGTACAAGATGATCGAGGCCTACCGGGAGCGGCACGGGCTCACCCTCACCAGTCCCAAGGTGGCGCTGCTCGACCTCCAGTACCACGACGTCAACCGCAAGCGCGGCCTCTACTACCTCCTGCAGGACCGCGGCCTGGTCGACCGGATCGTCGACGACGAGGCCATCGACCGGGCGGTCACCACGCCCCCCCAGACCACCAGGGCCCGCCTGCGGGGCGAGTTCATCCGCAAGGCCAAGGAGCGCAAGCGGGACTACACCGTCGACTGGGTCCACCTGAAGCTCAACGACCAGGCCCAGCGCACCGTCTTGTGCAAGGACCCCTTCAAGTCCCGTGACGAGCGGGTGGAGAAGCTGATCGCGAGCTTGTAGGTGCCGGCCTACACGACCGCGGCCGTGGTCGCGATCACCTCCGAGCGGGCGGGCCTGCAGCGGGTGGAGTTGGACAACGGGCGACGGGCGTACGTGCTCACCCAGCTCATCGGACCGGTGGCAGGCGGCGACCGGGTGGTGGTCAACACCACCGCGGTCAACCTCGGCTTGGGCACCGGCGGGTGGGACATCGTCCACTGGAACCTGTCGAGAAAGGAGTGGTCGGCGCCCGGTGAAGGGCACGTCCTGAAGCTCCGCTACACGAGCCTGCAGGTGGACACCGGCGTGGCCGACGAAGCAGGCACAGGCCTGTACGGCAAGCCGGTCGTCGCCTGCGACCTCCACAGCCAGCTGGCGCCGGTGGCGATGGCATTCGCCGACGCCGCACCCGGCCGGCCGCTGACCTATGTCATGACCGACTCAGCGGCGCTGCCGCTCGCCCTGTCCGACATGGTCGCCGACCTCGTCGACCGGGAGTTGCTGGCCGAGACCATCACCTGCGGCCAGGCGTTCGGGGGCCAGCGGGAGGCGGTCAACGTGCACTCGGCGCTCGTCTTGGCCGACGGCGACGCGGTGGTCGTGGCTCCGGGACCGGGCGTGGTGGGTACCGGATCGCGCTTGGGCTTCGGCGGCCTCGAGGTGGCGACGGTGATCGACGCCGCCACGGTGCTGGGCGGGCGCCCCATCGTCGCCGTGCGGTACTCGGGCGCCGACCCCCGGGCCCGCCATCAGGGCCGGAGCCATCACACCACCACCGCGCTCGAGGTGGCGTCGCATCCTGCGCTCGCCCCCGAACCGCCCGAGGGCTGGGCCGGCCCCGATGTCGGCTCGGTGACCAGCATGGGCCGCACGCAGGTTGAAGACCCGGACTTCTTCCGGTACGCGGCGGCAGCCGGCCTGGCCGCCGCTCAGCTTCTCGACGCGAGCTGAGCGAGAGTGGCTCGGCGCAGCTCGGGGGTCTGGGCCTGGATGGTGAAGAACACCGCCTCGCGCAGCAGGCGCTGGGCCGGGTGGCCGGCGGACATAGCGCGGCCCCCGGTGGCGACGACCAGGGCGGTCGCCGCCCGCACCGCGAGCTCAAGGCTTTGGGCCCGGGCCTCGACCAGCGCCTCGAGGTGGGCGGCATCCGTCAGCCGGGCGTCGGCCAGGGCGTAGGAGCGCTTCCGACACTCGGCCAGCTCCTCGGCAAGCGGCGTCTCGCCCAGCAGGCGCACGCAGGTGGTGGTGATGCCGAAGACGGCCGGATTTGGCTGTGCGGTGGCTACCTGGTCCCGGGCACGCCACTCGTCGAATGCCATCACGGTGAGGACGTCGTCGTCGGGGACGAAGAGATCACTGAAGGAGACGCGCACCGTTGACGACGCGCCCATCGCCGCCAGGGCCAACGGCTCCGAGGGCCGCAAAGCGTCTGACGGCGCTCCCTCGACGAGGAAGTACACGACCTGGTCGTCGAGCCGGGCTGCGACGGAGTAGAGGCCGGCCAGTCCCCACGACGTCACCCAGGGCGCCTCGCCGTCGATCATGTATCCGCCTGCCACCCGCCGAGCGACGACCGCCGGCGGGCCGGGCCGGCGAAGGTAGGCAAAGGCCACGCCGCCCAGCACTCGTCCCGTGCACAGGCCTTCGAGGTGGCGGCGGCGAAGATCCTCGTTGGGCGATGCGGCCAGCATGCGCACCGGAGCGTGGTGCTGCACCCACACGAAGAACGTCACCCCGCAGGCCCCGGCGAGGACTTCGAAGATCTCCCGGGTGGCGGCCAGCGGAGCCGCGGGCGGGCGGAACAGCCCGCACAGGCCGGCGCGGGCTAGCGATCGCAGATGCTGGGCCGGGACGATCTCGGCCCGATCGGTAATTTCGGCCGCAGGGCCGAGCAGGCCGGTGGCGAGGCTCCGCGCCGCCTCCACCAGCGTCGTCGCCGACGACCCGTCCGGCTCGCCCCCGCCCGACGGGGCGAGGACGTCGTGGGCCTCCTCGGTCAGGGATGTGCGTCGCCGGCGACTGGACGGATGCAGTAGGCGCACACCGGGTCGCCCGCCATGGCGTGGGCCAGCCGGGTGACCTCCACCTCCGGCCCCAGCACCCGCTGCAGCAACGACAGCTCCATGGCACAGACCGCGGGGTGGTGCTCGGCCACCCGGTGGATGGCGCAGTTGTTTTCGGTCAGGACCAGCGCGTCGCCGTCGGTTGCCGTCCACTCGGCCTGGTAGCCGGCCAGGTCCCGGAGGCGGGTGACCTCGGCCACCTGCCCCGGCAGGTCGGCGCGCCGAGCCACCGTCACCTCGTACTGGGCCACCTGCTTGTCGTTGCGACGGGACAGGGCGGCGGCCACGTCCTCGGGCGACAGCTCGTCGAGCAGGTCGAGGGCCAGGGCGTCGTAGCGACGCGGGAACATCTCCCTGCCTGTGGCGGTCAAGCGCCAGCCGGCTGGGGGACGCCCAGGCCCGTCCTGTGTGCACGACGTCTGCTCCACCAGCCCGTCCGCGGCCAGCGCAGCGAGGTGGCGACGAACCCCCATCCCCGAGATGGCCAAGTCCCGCGCCAGCTGGGCGACGGTCACCCCCGGGTGCTTGCGGAGCAGGAGAAGGAGCCGGTGCCGGGAGCTCACCGGCCCCGAGGTTACCGGACGATGAAGTCCCTCGACGCGTGGACACGCCCTCGGACGGCGGGCCGTCCCCGTAGCATCGGGTCCATGCACCGGCTGGAGCGACTGATCAACCTCGTCGCTGCGCTGCTGCATGCCGACCGCCCGCTCACCGCTGATGAGCTTCGCAACCGGCTTCCCGGGTACGCCGAGGACCACGGCGCCTTCCGCCGGGCCTTCGAGCGGGACAAGGAGGCCTTGCGCGACCTGGGCGTCCCGGTGGTCCTCGAGCCGGTCGACCACGCGGCCCAGCCGGGCGTCGTCGGCTACCGGATCCCCAAGGAGGCCTACTACCTGAAGGATCCCGGCCTGGCGCCCGACGAGCTGGCCGCGCTGCACCTGGCCTCCTCGGCGGTGCGCCTTGAGGGGGCAAGCGGGGTGGCGGCGCTGTGGAAGTTGGGCGGGGAGCTGGCCGAGCAGGGCCCTTTCGGGGGAATCGCCGGCGCGTCGCCGGCGGTGGCTGCCCTTCCCGGCACCGCGCACCTCGGGCCGGTCTTCGCGGCCATCTCCGGCCGGCGGCGCATCGCCTTCAGCTACCGGGGCCGGCCCCGCGTGGTCGATCCTTGGCGACTGTCGTTCCGCAACGGCCACTGGTACCTGGCCGGCCACGACCACGACGCAGATGAGGAGCGGATGTTCCGGCTGGACCGGGTCGAGTCCGACGTGGAGGTGACCGGTGACGAGGGCGCCTTCGACCGCCCGCCCCACTCTGGGGCCCAGCCGCCCCCCTGGGAGCTGGGCGCAGAGGAGGCCCTCACCGCCCGCCTCCTGGTAGATGCCGGGCAGGCCGCGTGGGCGGCCGCCCACGTCGGCCCCGATGCGGTCGAGGAGTGGCGCCCGGACGGGTCGGTGGTGCTGGCGGTCCGGGTCACCAACCGCGACGCGTTCCGGTCCTTCGTGCTCGGGTTCCTCGATCACGCCGAGGTGCTGGGACCGCCCGAACTGCGGGTCGACATGGTGGAGTGGCTGGAACGTCTATGCCGAAGCTGAGCGCCGACGAACGACTCCAGCGCCTGCTGGCCCTCATCCCCTGGGTGGCTTCCCGGGACGGGCCGCCGGTCGACGACGTCTGCGCCCGGTTCGGCTGCACCCAGTCCGAGCTGGTCGCCGACCTGGAGCTGCTGTTCCTCTGCGGCCTCCACCCCTACACGCCCGACGTCCTCATCGACGTCGACATCGCCGACGGCCGGGTATGGATCCGCTACGCCGAGTACTTCGCCCGGCCGCTGCGGCTCACGCCTGCCGAGGGCCTGGCCCTGCTGGCCGCCGGGCGCACGGTCCTGGCCACCTCGGGCGGCGACGACGGGGGCCCGCTGGAGCGAGGCCTGGCCAAGCTGGCAGCGGCCATGGGCGTCGACGCCGGCGAGGCGGTGGAGATCGAGCTGGGGCCGGTTGCCGAGGACCTTCTGAGCACGCTCCGCAACGCGGCGGTGGCCAGTCGCCAGGTGGAGATCGACTACTACTCCTTCGGCCGTGACGAGCGCGCCCGGCGGGTCGTCGACCCTTACGCGGTCTTCTCAGCCGGGGGTCAGTGGTACGTGTCCGGGTGGTGCCACCGGGTGGACGACGAGCGGCTGTTCCGCGTCGACCGGATCGCCGCCGCCACCCCGCTGAGCTCCGGCTTCGAGCCCCGCGACGCGCCGCCCGAGCTGGTCGCGTACCGACCCGACGCCGCCGACCCCCGCGTCACGCTCGAGCTCGACCCCTCGGCCCGGTGGGTCACCGAGCAGTACCCGGTGGAGAAGGTCGAGGAGGTCGACGGCGGTCGCCTGAGGGTCACCCTGGCGGCCAGTCAGCCGGCCTGGCTGGAGCGCCTGCTCCTCCGGCTGGGCCCTCAGGCCACCGTCGTGGGCAGTGACGGCGGCGTGGCGAGCGACGCGGCTCGCAGACTGCTAGCGCGGTACCGGGGATAGCCTCGTACCCAGATGTCCATCGAAAACGACCCAGTGCTTGCCGAGGCAGCCCGCCCGGTGAGCGTCACCGACGTGCCCGTGATCGAGCCCAAGCCCTCGGGGCTCCGCAACCTTCTCGAGTGGGTCGTCATCGCCGGCGGGGCCCTGCTGGTGGCCTTCGTCATCAAGACCTTCCTGCTCCAGGCCTTCTACATCCCGTCGCTTTCCATGGCGCCCACGCTCAAGGAGAACGACCGGGTGCTGGTCAACAAGCTGAGCTACGACCTGCACGACGTCAACCGGGGGGACGTGGTGGTCTTCAAGAGCCCGCCGAACGAGGGGTCGGCCACCAAGGACCTCATCAAGCGGGTCATCGGTTTGCCCGGGGAGACGATCGAGGCGCGCGACGGCCACGTCGTGATCGACGGCAAGGTGCTCGACGAGCCCTACCTGGACACCGACATCGAGACGCGGGGGCCGGTCTGCCATACGCCGTCATTGCCCGGCTGCGTCGGGTCGGACAAGGTCGTGGTGCCGGCCGACACATACTTCGTCATGGGCGACAACCGGGCCAACTCCCGGGACAGCCGGTTCGTCGGCGCCATCCCGGACGACCTGATCATCGGGCGCGCCTTCGTCAAGGTCTGGCCCGTCACCGCCCTCGGGCTGCTGTAGCCGGTAGCTAGCGCGGGCGGCGGACCAGGAACGGCCCGAGGGCGAGGGCGTCCACCGGGGCCGAGCCGAAGCACTCCAGGGCGTCGCGGGGGTCGTCGACCATGGGGCGGCCGGCGGTGTTGAGACTGGTGTTGATGACGACGGGCACGCCGGTACGGCGGGCGAAGGCCTCCAGCATCCGGGCGACGAGGGGCTCGTCGGCCGCGTCGACCGTCTGGATGCGGGCGGTGCCGTCGACGTGCAGGGCGGCCGGGATGCGCTCGGCCCAGGCGGGGTCGACCCGGTGGGTGAAGAGCATGAAGGGGCTCGGCATGACGCCCTGGAAGATCTCCGACGCCCGGTCGGCGAGCACCATAGGGGCCACCGGGCGGAACTCCTCGCGTCCCTTGACCCGGTTGAGGCGCTCCAGGTTGTCCGGGAAGCCCGGGTTGGCGAGCAGGCTGCGGTGACCCAGCGCCCGGGGCCCGTACTCGCTGCGACCCTGGAACCAGGCCACCACGCCGTTGGCCGCCAGCACCTCGGCCACCGCCTCCGCCACGTCGTCGGGACGCTCGTAGGCCACGTTGGCCTCGATCAGCCAGCCTTCCAGGTCGGCGTCGCCCCAGCCCCGTCCGAGGGCGGCAGTGGCCATGGGTGACACCGTGTCGCCCATGCTGTGGGCGACGTGCATGGCGGCGCCCAGGGCGGTGCCGGCGTCGCCGGCCGCCGGCTGCACCCAAAGACGCTCGAACGGTCCCTGCTCGGCGACGACGGAGTTGGCCACGCAGTTCAGGGCCACCCCTCCGGCCAGGGTGAGAGTCTGCTCGCCGGTCTGGGCGTGGAGCCAGCGGGTCAGGTCGAGGAGGACCTCCTGTAGCCGGATCTGCACGCTCGATGCCAGGTCCGCGTGCTCGGGCCCCCATTCCTCCGACGACGTGCGGCGCTTGACCAGTGCACCCCAATCGATGGGGTCGACCCGGAAGCCGCCGTCCCCGGTGGCCGCGACCGCGGCCCGCATCTCGGGAAGGAACGACGGGGCGCCGTAGGCGGCCAAGGCCATGACCTTGTACTCGTCGGACGACCGCCGGAAGCCCAGGTGCTCGGTGACCTCCTCGTACAGCAGACCCAGGGAGTGCGGCAGGTTCTGGATGGACAGCACCTCGAGGTCGCCGTCGACGGAGCGCCCGGCCAGGTGGGAGGCGCGCTCACCCCGGCCGTCGAGCACCAGCACGGCCGACGACGGGTATGGCGCGGCCAGGTGGGCCGACGCGGCATGGGCCAGGTGGTGGGGCACGTAGCGGACACAGGCCGGGTCGAGGCCGGGCAGCGCGGTGCGCAGGAAGAGCGGGGCCCGCTCGGCGTAGAAGGTCCGCAGGCCCTCCCACTCGTCGGAGGAGATGTCGATCGGGTCGAGCGGGGGAGCGAGCGACGGGTCGTAGGAGTACGCCACCGCGTCGAGCCCGTCCGGGATGATCCCCGCGGAGGACAGGCACCAGGCAGCCGACTGGACGGGCAGCTCCCACGTGGCGAAGGGCACCGGCTCCTTGCCGTGCTTGCGCCGGCTGAAGCGCTCCTCCTCAGCCGCGGCCACGACCTCCCCGTCGACCACGAGTGCGGCGGCGGGGTCATGGAAGACGGCGTTCAGCCCGAGGACGCGCATGGCCCCGCGGCTACCCAATCATGGCGAGGGCGAAAACGGGGTAGGGGCGCGGGCATGCGCGTGGTGGTGACGGGAGCTACCGGCAACGTCGGGACCACTCTGATCCGGGCGCTCGCCGCGGACCCGGCAGTGACGTCGATCGTCGGACTGGCCCGCCGCCGTCCCGACCTCGATGTCCCGAAGGTCGAGTGGGTGGCCGCCGACGTCAGCCGCGACGACCTCGACGGCCCCTTCGCCGGGGCCGATGTCGTGGTCCACCTGGCCTGGCTCATCCAGCCTTCGCACCGTCTCGACGTGCTGGAGGCCACCAACGTGGCGGGAAGCAAGCGGGTGTTCCAGGCCACGGCCCGGTCCGGTGCCGGCGCCCTGGTCTATGCCTCCTCGATCGGGGCCTACTCCCCCGGGCCCAAGGACACCCGGGTCGACGAGAGCTGGCCCACGGAGGGCATCGGGTCGAGCTTCTACTCCCGCCACAAGGCGGCCACCGAGCGCCTGCTCGACCACTTCGAAGCCGAGCACCCCTCCGTGCGGGTGGTGCGCCTGCGCCCCGCCCTCATCTTCAAGCGGGAGGCGGCCTCCGGTATCCGCCGACTGTTCCTCGGCCGACTGGTCCCGCCCCAGCTCCTCCGCCCATCGCTGATCCCAGTGGTGCCCAAGACCGACCGGCTGGTCTTCCAGGCCGTGCACACCGAGGACGTGGTGGAGGCCTACCGGCTGGTGGTGGTTGGGGACGCCCGAGGCGCCTTCAACATCGCCGCCGATCCCGTGCTCGACCCGGACGAGCTGGCCCGCATCCTCGGCGCTCGGCCGGTGCCCGTTCGCGCCACTTTCCTACGGGCCGCGGCCGACATGTCGTGGCGGGCCCACCTGCAACCCACGCCGCCCGGCTGGGTCGACCTGGCCGTCAACGTGCCGGTCATGGACACCACCCGAGCCCGCCGGGAGCTGGGATGGCAACCGAAGCGAACATCGGGCGAGGCCCTGTGCGATCTGCTGGAAGGCTTCGCCGACCGGGCGTTCGGGCCGACTCCGCCCCTGGCCCGTGGCGGCTGGCGGGCGCCGGCCATCACGGCCGTCACGCCGCAAGTGCCCGCCTCCTAACCCGAACCTGCGGGCACAGGCCCGGCAGCGAGTTACGGAAGCAGCCGGCGGATGGGTTCGACCCAGGTGTCCGGGTCGGACGGGTCGAGGGCGATGTCGGCGCCCAACGGCAACACCTGGTCGGAGGTCACGGCGGCGACCGGCAGGAATCGGCCGCACGCCGCGGCCCGCAGCTCCATCACGAACTCCTTGCCGGTCGGCCCGGTGGCGTCGATCAGGACGACGGTCGGGATAAGCCCGCCGCACATCTCCGGCTCGATCGTGTCGAACGTGCGGGCGACGAAGCGACAGTCGACCAGGTGGCCCTGCAGGGCGCGGGCCTTTTCGTCGTCGACGCCGATGGTGAGGATGATCGACGGAGGCAGACCGGCGCTGCGCCGGGCACCGCCGAGCTCGGCGGTGTAGTCAGGCTCGGTGAACGGCGCGTCGGTGGCGTAGTCCCCGAGGAACGCATCGGCCCCAGCGCGCGAACGGATGGCCGTCTCGGCCGCAGCGGCGTCGGCGGCCCAGACCTCCCATTGGACGATGCCCAAAGCGATCTCGGTGTAGGTGATGGCGTAGAGGAGGTCGGGGTTCGTCCCCACCGGCTGCAAGCCCATCACGGACAGCTCCATGGAGACCTGCTGGATGATGTCGGTCTCCCGGGGCGGCGGCTCGTTGCGGATGGCGAAGACCTGGGGTGAGACGCGGAAGCAGACCTGCCACCAGCCGTCGAGGAACAGGCAGTCGCCTTCGAGGTGGGCGGTGGGGCCAAACGCAGTGCGGGCCCCCTCGTACAGGAAGGCGCTGATGACCTCTTTGTCCTCCATGGCCTGCAGCGTACTTGTGGTCGGTACGGTCCGGGCATCGACGAGGCGTTCTGGTACACCCGCGATCGCAGGCTCGGGCCCTCATAGTCGACGTCGGATCGGATGGTCTTCGGGGACTTCGACGAGGCAGAGCTGGTTCCCTTCAGGGTCGTGGATCCAACTTTCGACCAGGCCCCAGGGCATCTGCTGTGCCTCCTTCACCACGTCGACCCCTGCGGTGCGAAGGCGATCCTGCTCAGCTCGGACGTTGCGGACCTGAACCCAGAGGGTGAACGGTGACGACGACGCCAACGCCCGCGTGATCTCCAAGAAGCCGCCACCGAGAAAGAACACGACTCCGAGGACTTCCTCGCTCGACCCGTACTCCCGGTAGACATGCAGACCCACGGTTTGCTCGTAGAAGCGCCGGAGGGCATCAAAGTCGCCCGACCGATAGAGCACCCGGCTGGAAAGCACCTCCATGCCTCATCCTGACATTGGCCGGCGCCCGGGACGAGGAGCGGTCAACGCCGTCAGGCGCTGGCGTTCGCCGGTCAGAGACGAGGTGGCTGACTCATACGGGCTCGGGCTCCGGCTCCGGACGGGGCGGCTCGATGAGCGGCACCGGCCCGTCGGGCTCGGGCGGAGTGATCGACGGGCTGGGCTCGGGTGAAGGCGCGGGCTCACCGGGGAAGGGGTCACCCGGGAAGGGATCAGGCGGGAGCTCGGTGGGCGGCAACGTCGCGGCCATGGCGTTTCTCCTTGTCCTTGGGGCAGGTGCCCCTATCGAGGGGGACAACTCCTACGTAGGGATTACCACCGTCTTCAGTACGGTGCACTCATCGATGGAGTATCCGAGACCCTCCCGTCCGATGCCCGAGTCCGGCTTCCGACCACCGAACGGGAAGTGGCCCACGCCGTGGGCGGGGGCGTCGTTTATCGTCACCTGGCCACACTCCAGGGCTCGCGCCGTCCGCCAGGCACTGTCGAGGTTCGAGGTGAACACGGCTGAGTCGAGCCCGTAGCGCGATCGGTTGGCGACGTCGATCGCGGTCTCCAGATCCGTCACCGGGAGAATGGTGAGCACCGGCCCGAAGGTCTCCTCCCACACGATGTCGGCGTCCAAAGGGACGTCGGCGAGGACGGTGGGTTCGTGATACGCGTTCTCGACGCCACCCCCCGCCAGCAGCCGCGCTCCCTTCTCGACCGCATCCTCGACCAGTTCGTGAACGCGTGCCGCCGCCTTGTCGTTGACGAGCGGGCCCACCTTCGTCGTCTCGGCTCGGGGATCTCCGACCCGCCATGCCTCGGCTTCCTTGAGGGCACGCTGCACGTACTCGTCGTAGACCGGCTGCTCCACCAGGACGCGGCTGATGGCGTCGCAGCGCTGACCGGCGTTCTTGAACGCTCCCAGCACCGACTTTTCGACGGCGAGATCGAGATCAGCGTCGGCCAGGACGATCCCTGCCGCGTTTCCACCGAGCTCGAGGTGCATAAGCTTCGGGCCGGCGCCTGCCGCGATGCTCCGGCCGACCGAGGTGGAGCCCGTGAAGGAGATCATCGACACATCGACGTGGGACGCGAGCAGGTCGCCGATCTCACTACCGGCGCCGGTGATTACGTTGAGCACGCCCGGCGGCAGCCCCGCCTCCTCGAAGACGCGAGCGAACAGGACCAACGGTATGGGCGCTTCAGAGGGCGCCTTGGCCACGACCGTGTTCCCCGCGGCGAGGGCAGGGATGATCTTCGAGGCGACGAGGTACAGCGGGTAGTTGAAGGGACCGAAGGCGGCCACCGTCCCGACCGGCTCGCGGAGCACGACGGCCGCCTTGCCGATGCTGTCGGCGATCCAGTCACCGGGCAGGTACTCCCCGAAGATCTTCCGGACTTCCTCGCGGACGAGCCCGAGTCGCTCGCGCGTGGCATTCACCTCCGATGCCGCCTGCTCGGCGGTCTTGCCCAGATCGGAGACGATGACGCTCTCGAAGGTGTCGGCGTGCTGTCCGAGAATTTCCGCGGCACGAGCGCAGATCTCCAGGCGGGTCGCCGCCGGGACGGCACGAAAGTCGTCGCGAGCTCGACGGGCGGCGCCGATGGCCTCCTCCACGTCGTCGGTCGACGCCTTGGCGGCCCGGGCGATCACGCTTCCGTCGATCGGCGAGCGAACATCGAAGACGTCGCCCTTGACTGCCGGCCGCCATGTCCCGCCGACGAGCAGCTGCAGATGGGCGAGGCCCTCGTCGGGCACGATCGCGGGACGAAAGAGCTCGGGCACGTCGACGCGCACTTCGTCGTGAACCGGAACCTCCATCCGCGTTTCCTTCCCGCTCGCCATGGGCAGCAATCGTCCCGAAGGACGACCGCGTCCGGCAGGGACTGTCGGCGCGTCCAATCCTTGGTTGGAGGAGTGCGTGGTGGACGATCCGATCAAGATCGCGGTTGTCGGTGGTGGCTACGGGGCGAAGGTGGCCCTGCCCGTCTACCGGGAGCTGGAAGAGTTCCAGCCGGTCGCCGTCTGGTCCCGGCGGCCGGAGCGGGCGCAGCAGGTGGCCGAAGAGGCGGACGTGGCGCTCGGAACGTCCGACTTCGACGAGGTGCTCTCCGTCCCGGGTCTCGAAGCGGTGCACGTGGCCACCCCCGTCGTCACGCATGTGCCCTTCGCGGTCGCTGCTGCGCAGCGGGGTCTGCACGTCCTTTGCGAGAAGCCGCTGGCGGATGACCTGGCCGGCGCACGCCGGATCGTCGAGGCAATCCAGTCCGCCGGCGTGGTGGGCGCCGTGGGCTATGAGCTGCGCCTCAAGGAGACCCGTCAGCACGTGATCGACCGGGCCCGTGAGGTATTGGGACGGCTGCGGATGGCGTCTGTGTCGCTGGTCCAGTCCGACCACGCCGACCCGTATTCCCGCCCGCACACGTGGGTGCACGACGCCACGATGGGGGGCGGACGGCTGCAGGGGTACGGGGTCCACGACCTCGACATGCTGCTGGAGGTCCTTCCACCCGTCGAAGCGGTCGCCGCGGCGACGGAGGTCGGCGTGACCATGCGGACATCGGGCGACGACCTTCTCCCCGTAACGGCTGAGGACGCCTACGCCATCCTTCTCCGCTTCCGGGGCGGCGGGCTTGGAGTGGTGAGCCTGGTCTCGACGGCACGGCACGGACGTGGTGACGTCATCGAGCTCCACGGCGACGAGGGGACGGTGAGGCTCGACGCCGACCAGCGGGTGTGGTGGGGACGCGTCGGCGAGGACCTCCAGTGCGAGGGCCCGCTCGACAACAGCTCGGCGGAGGCGTTCAAGCGCGTGGCCAAGAAGTTCTGGGCCGCCATCAGGAAGGGCGACGCGCCCGACCCTTCGCTGGAGGAGGGGTTGCGGGTGCAGGCGGTCTTCGACGCGGTCCGGACCGCCGACACCGAGCGCCGGTGGGTCCGTCCCGAAACCGTCGCCACCCTCTCCTGAAGGCCACACCCGCCTCGGGGCTTCGACGGTGAAGTACATCCTCGCCAACTGGAAGATGCACCCAACCGTCGACGAGGCCGTGGCGCTGCTGACGGACATTCAGGCCGGCCTCCTCGACCGGGTCCGAGCGGGTGCGATTCTGCCCGGCGTCATCGTCTGCCCCCCTTTCGTCTCATTGGTCCCGCTTCGAGCTTTGGCCGACGACGGGGTGGTACGGCTGGGCGCCCAGAACTGCCACTGGGAGCAGGAAGGGCCGTACACCGGCGAGATCTCGCCGAGGATGCTGCGGGGCCTGGTCGACTACGTCATGGTCGGGCACAGCGAGCGGCGGACCAGGGGAGAGACCGAGGAGCAGATCGCCGGCAAGGTTGCCGCCGTCGCCGATGCGGGGCTCGTTCCGATTCTCTTCGTGGGCGAGGACACTCGGGACGACGATCCGATTCAGCAGACCGAGCACCGGCTGCGGCGAGGGCTATCTCGTGTTGACGTCGCAAGTCGGCGAACTCTCGTCGTGTACGAGCCGTCTTGGGCCATCGGCGCCGAGGAGGCGGCGCCCGCAGAGCACGTCGGTGCGGTCGTCGATCACGTCAAGACAGTGCTTCGTGACCTGGGGACGAGGACGCCGACTGTCATCTACGGAGGCACCGTCGCCGAGCAGAACATCGACGAGCTCGCCCGACTGGAGGTGCTCGACGGTGTCGGGGCGACAAGGGCAAGCCTCGAGGCGCGGACGTTCTTCTCGATAGTGGACCGCCTGCGGCCGGTGTGAGCCAGTCGATGTGGACGGCGGTGGTGACTCCGCCGAAGGCAGAAGCCGTCATGAGTTGAGCCGATCACGGCCGGGCCGAGCCATGGAGATTCGCAAGGCGATGAGCAGTACGAGGCCGAGTGCGAGCCCAAGGCGCCAGCCCCAGACCAGTGCGGCGTTCCCGTCGAACTCGGCGTGGGCCCGGAAGGCGGCGATCCCGATGAGGACCATGCCGAGGATGGCGACCTCGATGAATATCTGGAACGAGCTCCACCGCTTCTCGAACGCGAACGTCAGATAGATGATCGACGGGAAGGCGGCGAACGCGCTCAGCGAGCGGCACGTCAGTGGAGTCAGTGGCCAGGGGGCGTGGTCGATGATCGCCGTGGGACGCAGGAACATGATCCCGGCGACGGTGAGTTGCACGGCGCCGAGGGCGACCATCGCCGTCCTGACCGGCGTAGGCACCAGCCGGTCGCCGGGCTCGACGGTGTGCGGGTCGTGCCGGCGGTTGCGTGCCCACAGCCACGGCAAAAGGACGGGCGTGGAGAAGTACAGCAACGCCCACGCCCAGAACGACACATGGCCGTGGTTGAAGCGGTCCCAGTGCACGACGGTGGCGATGCCCAACATGGCGGTGAACACGGTGATGGCCACGAACCCGAGGCCGATCCGGTGCCACTGGCGGGCCGTGGCCGCCCGGTAGAAGAAGTAGGCCCCCGAGAGGTAGCCGCCCCCCATCACCATGGCCGTCATCGTCGGGCGCATCTCCCACGCCCACAGCTGGTCAGTGCGGCCGGGGAAGAGGTAAAGGATCACGAAGGCGGCGGCCAGCACCGGGATGATCACCACCGAGACCACCCTCGTGGCCTTGAGGACTCGGTCGTCGTTCACGACACCCGGGCCCGCTACCGGATCCACGACGCAAGTATGCCGAAAGTGGCCGGCGGACGAGCGAACCGCCGCCGGGATGGGCCGCACGAATCGGTTGTCGGGTCGACCGCCCATCACCATGGCATCTCGGCGCGCGGGGGTGAGGTGCATCGAACTTGCCCGTTGGGATCGGTGACTTCGAACGTGCCGTCGGGGCGGAGCTTGGCGTGCCATCCGGGCTGGTGGAGGACGTGGTGGTGCCGGGAGCAGACCAACACCAGGTTGGCCAACTCGGTGGGACCGTTCTGGGTGACCCACACCACGTGGTGCCCCTCGCACCACACCGAGGGGCGGTCACAGCCCGGGAAGCGGCAGTGCTCGTCACGGATCACCAGGGCGTTCCACAGGGGAGCGGGGATGGTGCGGGTGGAGGTGCCGTAGTCGAGGATCGAGGAGCGCCCGGCCATCACCACCCGGTGCACGGCGCTGTCGCAGAACAGCCGGGACACCGTGGGTCCGTCGAGGCTGGGGCCGTCGACGACGCGACCGCCCCTACCCCCCAGCAGGTCCTCCAGCTCGACGATCACGTTCACATGCGGGCGATGCCGACCTGCGGCCCGGCTGCGCTGGTGGTCGAGGAAGAACCGGCACACGTCGACGAGGGCATCGGCCCGGCGGGCTGCGGGGTCACCCGGGATGTCGGCGGACTCGGGCGTGGCCAGGCGCAGGGCGGCGGCCACGATCGCTCCACCCTCGGGGTCCAGCGCGCCGTCGAGGACCCAGCGGTCATCCAGCGTGCGGGACAGATGCAGGGACCGCTCCGGCTCCTCGGGCTCTGAGGGCTCGGGCCGAGCCCGGGTCACCCAGACGGCCATGGCTTGGCTCACACCGGCCACGGTCAACGGCATCAGGTAGGGGGCCAGCTCGGCCTCCTGGGCGGCGAAGATCTCCACGGTGTCGTCATCCAGCCGGGCCACGATGGCTTCGATCTGGCCCCCGGAGAGTGTTCCTTCGGCGTAGGCCCGGGCGCACACCGGAAGGGCGCGCAGGCGCATGGCGGTGGACCGCAGCCGCTGTGCCGACCGGCGGGTCATCCGGGCGTGGGCCCGAAGCCAGGCCGTCATCGAGGCCGAGGCGTCGACGGCCCACCAGCCATTGGTCTCGAACTCCCCGACGGCCGCGGCGATGCGGGCGTCGAGCCGGTCGCGCAGCGCAATCGCCTCTACCAGCGACTCGCGGTCGGTGGGAACATCAAGGTCGTCGATCGCCACCGCCAGGTCTTCCAACACGCCTAGATCGTACATGTGTTCGCTCGCTGGCGCAAGGGCCATTTAACTATTTCTTGGCCCACTCATTGATACGTATGGCGAAGGTTGAAGCGCACCGATTTGTTCGGACTAACTGGTTCACGCCGGCAGCGCCCGAGCCATGACCACGTGGAGGCCGATTCCGGGGACGTCGAACTCCTCGCTCAGGACCTCGAACCCGGCGCGCCGGTAGAAGCCGACGGCGGACAGGCGGGCGTTGCACCACAGTTCGGCACCGCCCTCGGCGACGACGTGTTCCACGCAGCCACCTAGAAGGGCCGCCCCGAAGCCGGTGCCGCGGACGTCGGCGTCGGTAGCCATCCCTCGTAGCCGCCAGCCTCCGGGGGGACCGCCGGCCCGGTCCTCGCGGTAGAGCGAGGCGATCCCCACCAGTCGCTGGCCGTCGAAGGCGCCCAGGTGGACGGTGTCGGACAGATCGTCGCCCGGGTAGAGCGTCTCCTCGAAGCTCTGGCCTGGCCGCAGGATCCGGTGGCGAAGAGAGCGGATCTCCTCGGTCGAGACGCGGCGGATCAGGACTGCGATACCCGGCCGGCGCTCGGCATCCATGCCGGGCGGGCCGCCTCGTAGGCCACGATCTTGTCCTCGTTGCGCAGGCTGAGCCCGATGTCGTCGAGGCCCTCCAGGAACCGCCAGCGGGTGAAGTCGTCGAGCGGGAAGGTGGTCGAGACCGCTGCGGCAGAGGACAAGAGGGAGCGGGCCTCCACGTCGATAGTGACGACGACGGCGGGGTCGGCCTCGACGGCGGCCAGCAAATCCTCGGCCACGTCTTGGTCGACCTGCACCGGTAGCAGCCCGGCCTTGGTGCAGTTGGTGCGGAAGATGTCGGCGAAGCTCGGCGACACGACGGCCTGGAAGCCGTAGTCCTGTAACGCCCAGACCGCGTGCTCTCGCGAGGAGCCGGTGCCGAAGTTCGGCCCAGTGACGAGCACGACGGCACCCTCATGGCGGGGCTGGTTCAGGACGAAATCCGGGTCGGACCGCCACTCTGCGAAGAGTCCCTGGCCGAACCCCGTGCGCTCGACCCGCTTGAGCCATTCGGAGGGGATGATCTGGTCGGTGTCGACGTCGGACCGGCGCAGCGGTACGGCCGTCCCGGTGATCTGGCGAACAGGTTCCATCAGCGAATGTCCGCCGGAGTGGCGAAGTGGCCGGCGACGGCGGTGGCGGCGGCGACGGCAGGGGAGACCAGATGGGTGCGCCCCCCACGGCCCTGTCGACCCTCGAAGTTGCGGTTCGACGTGGACGCGCAGCGCTCCTGCGGAGCCAGCTGGTCCGGGTTCATGCCCAGGCACATCGAGCACCCGGCCGAGCGCCACTCGAAGCCGGCGGAGGTGAAGATCCGGTCGAGCCCCTCGGCCTCGGCGTCGGCCTTCACCCGCATCGAGCCGGGGACCACCATTGCCCGCATCCCGGTGGAGACGTGCCGGCCGTCGACCACGGCGGCCGCGGCCCGCAGGTCTTCGATGCGGGAGTTGGTGCAGGAGCCGATGAAGACGGTGTCGACCGGGACCTCCCGCATGGGAGTCCCCGCCCGCAGGCCCATGTACGTCAGGGCCCGCCGGGCCGACTCGGCCTGGCCGGCGTCGGCGATGACGTCTGGGTCGGGCACCGCTTCGTCGATGGCCACGACCTGCGACGGGTTGGTACCCCAGGAGACGTGCGGGCGCAGCGTGGTCGCGTCGACCACGACCTCCCGGTCGAACGCCGCCCCCTCGTCGGTCGCCAGGCTGCGCCAGTGGTCGAGGGCCCGCTCCCAGTAGCGCCCCGTGGGAGCGTGCGGGCGGCCCTCGAGCCAGGCGAACGTGGTGTCGTCGGGAGCGACCATGCCGGCCCGCGCCCCGGCCTCGATCGACATGTTGCAGATCGTCATCCGGCCCTCCATGGACAGCGACCGGATGGCGGATCCGCGGTACTCGATGACGTGGCCGACGCCGCCGCCCGTCCCGATCCGGCCGATCAGGGCCAGGATGACGTCCTTCGCCGTGACTCCGGCGGGCAGGTCGCCGTCGATGGTGACCGCCATGTTGGCCGGCCGGCGTTGGGGAAGCGTCTGGGTGGCCAGCACGTGCTCCACCTCGCTGGTGCCGATGCCGAAGGCCAGCGCCCCGAACGCCCCGTGGGTAGAGGTGTGGCTGTCGCCGCAGACGATGGTCATGCCCGGCTGGGTCAGGCCCTGCTCGGGGCCGATGACATGGACGATGCCCTGGTTGGCGTGGCCCATGGGGTACAGGGTCACCCCGAACTCGGCGCAGTTGGCGGCCAGGGTCTCGATCTGTCGGCGGGAGACGGGGTCAGCCAAGGGCAGGTCGAGGCCGATCGTGGGCGTGTTGTGGTCCATGGTGGCGACGGTCAGGTCGGGCCGCCGCACGCCCCGACCGGCCAGGCGGAGGCCGTCGAACGCCTGGGGGGAGGTGACCTCGTGCACGAGGTGCAGGTCGATGTAGAGCAGATCCGGCTCACCCTCGGCCCGGTGGACGACGTGGCTGTCCCACACCTTGTCGTTCAAGGTCCGCAGTTGCGGTCCCACATTCTGAGACGCTAATCTCTCCATGTGGACACTGTAAGCGGGATCGGCGTGCTCGACAAGGCGATATCGCTGGTGGACGCGGTGGAGTCCGGCCCGCTGACCCTGGCGGGACTGGTCGATGCCACCGGCCTCAGCCGGGCCACGGCCCACCGCCTGGCCGTCGCCCTGGAGGTGCACGGCCTGCTCGGCCGGGACGCGGCTGGCCGGTTCACTCCGGGCCCCCGCCTCACCACCGTCGACCTGGCGGCCCTGGCCCGGCCCGCCCTGGAAACCCTGCGCGACACGACGGGGGAGAGCGTCCAGCTGTACGTGCGGCGGGCCGACCGTCGTCTCTGCGTGGCGTCGCTGGAGTCCCCCCACGGCCTGCGCACGATCGTCCCCATCGGGATGGCGCTGTCGCTGAACGTCGGTTCGGCCGGCAAGGTCCTACGCGACCGTCCCCAGATCGGCCAAGGCGGATGGGCGGAGAGCGTCGAGGAGCGCGAGCGCGGTGTGGCTTCGGTCAGCGCGCCGGTGCGTGACGGGGAAGGACGGATCGTTGCCGCCGTCTCGGTGTCGGGGCCGATCGAACGCACGACCCGGGCGCCCGGGCGCCGCTACGCCGGTGCCGTCCTGGAAGCCGCGGCGGCCATCGCCGCGGCCGTTCAGCGGCAGACGTCCTCCGGCTGAGAACCGTCGACCTGCACTCCGTCGTAGAGCATCGTCCACGGCGTGGGGTTGAGCTGACGGGGGTCGTCGGCCTCGGACTTGGCCACCAGGATCACGTAGAGCGACGTCGGCCCAGGCGCCAGGCCCTCGGTGAGCGGGGCATAGTCCCGCGTCACTTCGGCGAATATGCAGATCGGGCTGGCCGTGATCAGGCGAGAGACGGTGGTGACCCGGTTCCCCGGCGGGTTCTTGTACCCGGTGAGGCCGTTGGCTACGTCGGCCTGGAAGGCGTCGATCTGGTTCAGCAGCTCCGGGCCGGTGTAGATGGCCTGGAGGCGGTCGGTGACCTCCGGGGTGATCCGGCGCTCCCGCACCAGGATGCGCTGCAGGTCGCCCATCACCCCGTCGAGGCCCACCAGGATCTGATTGACGGTGGCTACCTGGTCAGCGTCGGCGGACGCCACGGTGGTGACCGGCCTGCCCGACGACCGGCTGTCAGAACACCCCGGGGCCAAGGCGAGGACGACCCCGACAGCCCCCATAAGCCTCCGCATCGGCTCATGTTATCTCATGTATTGCTGTTACGCCTCGATGTCGACGACTTCCACCTTCAAGTTCCCGCCAGGCGCCTGATACTCGACCACGTCACCCTTCCGCTGGCCGATCAGCGCCTGTCCGAGGGGGGAGGCGGGCGACACCACGGCCACGTCGGAGCGGCGCTCCTCGATGGAGCCCACGAGGAACCGGTCGACGTCGTCGTCGCCCTCGTAACGGAGGGCCACGATGCTGCCGGCGGCCACTGTGTCGGAGATCTGGGAGCTGTCGACGATGACCGCGTTGTCTATGAGGGACTGGAGCTGGCGGATACGCGCCTCCATCCGGCCCTGGTCGTCGCGGGCGGCGTGATAGTCGGCGTTCTCCTTGAGGTCACCCAGCTCGCGGGCGGTCTCGATGGTCTGGGCGATGTCGACCCGCCCACGGGTGGTCAGGTCCTCCAGTTCGGCCCGGAGCCGTTCGTAGGCTTCTCGCGAAAGGTGGGTCTCTGACATCTCACGAGGCTAGCGCCCCCTACCGGATCGGCGACCGCAACGTAATTGCGCGGAGCAGACCCGGAGGGCACACTTGGAGGAGGCATGTCCCACTCCACCATTTCCGTACTGCACTGAGCGCACGCCCGTCGGCGTGTGCTCTCGACCGCCCATCCGGGCGGTCTTTCTTTTTCCGGACGACTGAACCCCAAGCAGGACAGAGGAACCCATGGGCTACAAGATCGGCGTCATCGGCGGCGACGGCATCGGGCCGGAGGTCATCGCCGAGGCCCTCAAGGTGGTGCGTGCTGTCGGCGTCGACCTCGACACCGTCGACTACGACTTGGGCGCCGCCCGTTGGCTGCGGGACGGCGAGATCCTTCCCGATGCCGTGCTCGAGGAGCTACGGGGGCTCGACGCCGTCCTGCTCGGCGCGGTCGGTGACCCCCGGGTGCCGCCGGGGGTCATCGAGCGGGGCCTGCTCCTGCGCATGCGCTTCGAGCTCGACCTCTACGTGAACCTGCGCCCCTTCGACGGGTTCACCGTCGTCCGGGAGAACACCGAGGGGTCCTACGCCGGCGAGGGGGGCTTCCTCCGGAAGGGCACCGCGGCCGAGGTGGCGACCCAGGGGTCGGTCAACACCCGGATGGGCGTGGAGCGCTGCGTGCGGTTCGCCTTCGAGCTGGCCCGTATCCGGACCCGTCGCCACCTGACGCTCGTGCACAAGACGAACGTCCTGACCTTCGCCGGCGACCTCTGGCAGCGAACGTTCAACGACGTGGCTGCCGAGCATCCCGACGTGACCACCGACTACTGCCATGTCGACGCGGCCTGCATCTACATGGTCGAGACCCCGGCCCGCTTCGACGTCATCGTCACCGACAACCTCTTCGGCGACATCCTCACCGACCTGGCCGGCGCGGTCTGCGGGGGCATCGGACTGGCCGCCTCGGCCAACCTGAACCCCGAGCGCACCGGCCCGTCACTCTTCGAGCCGGTGCACGGTTCGGCCCCCGACATCGTCGGCACCGGCCGGGCCAACCCGCTCGCCGCCATCCGGTCGGCGGCCATGATGCTGGAGTTCCTGGGCGAGGCGGACGCCGCCACTCGGGTGGCCCAAGCGTGCGCGGCAGTCAGCGGCCGGGCCGGTACAACTGTTGAGCTCGGCGACGCCGTCGCAGAAAGGGTCTAAGGCGAATGCCACTGCAGAAGGTCGACAAGATCTGGATGGACGGGGAGCTCGTCGCATGGGACGACGCCAAGGTCCACATCCTCACCCACACGATGCACTACGGCAGCGGCGTGTTCGAGGGCATCCGCGCCTACGCCACCAGCCAGGGCCCTGCGGTGTTCCGCCTCGGCGACCACATCGACCGCCTGTTCAACAGCGCCAAGGTGTACCTGATCGACATCCCCTATACGCCGGACCAGCTGGTCGACGCGGTCAAGGAGACGATCCGGGTCAATGGGCTCGAGGACGCCCCGACGATTTACATCCGGCCCCTGGTCTACCTGGGGTACGGAGAGATGGGCCTCAACCCTCTCTCCAGCCCGGTCAACGTGTCGATCGCCGTGTGGCCTTGGGGCACGTACCTGGGCGACGAAGCGCTGCTCCACGGGGTGCGCACGAAGATTTCCACGTGGCAGCGTCACGACCCCAACGCCGTGCCGGTGGCGGCCAAGGGCGTCGGCATGTACGTGAACTCCTCGCTGGCCAAGGTCGAGGCCCTGAAGGCCGGTTACGACGAGGCCATCCTCCTGTCATCTCAGGGGTACGTGAGCGAATGCACGGGCGAGAACCTGTTCATTGTCAAGAACGGCCGCCTCCTCACCCCGCCAGTGTCGGCCGGCGCGCTGGAGGGCATCACCCAGCACTCGGTGATGACCATCGCCCGTGACCTGGGCTACGAGGTGGCCGAGTGCAACCTGTTGCGTACCGACCTGTACCTGGCCGAGGAGGCATTCCTCACCGGTACCGCCGCCGAGGTCGTGCCCATCCGCTCGGTCGACGACCGGGTCATCGGCGAGCCCGGCCCCATGACCAAGGCCATCCAGGAGACCTACTTCGCGACCGTGAGGGGTGAGGTCGACCAGTACAAGGACTGGCTCGATCATGTCTCGAGCTGAGATCCCGCCGCTCCCGGAAGCGGTCGACATCTACGACACCACACTGCGCGACGGCAGTCAGCAGGAGGGGTTGTCGCTCACCGTCGACGACAAGCTTCGGGTCGCCGGGCAGCTCGACCACCTAGGCGTGGCCTACATCGAAGGCGGATGGCCGGGGGCGAACCCCAAGGACGACCAGTTCTTCGCCCGGGCCTCGGCCGAGCTGAAGCTCTCGACGGCCACCCTGGTGGCGTTCGGCTCCACCCGCCGCCCTCGGGGCAAGGCCGAGGGCGACGAGACCCTGCGCCACCTGATCAGGGCCGACACCGCAGCCGTCTGCATCGTGGCCAAGGCGTGGGACCGCCACGTCACCCACGCCCTGCGCACCGACCTCGACGAGGCGGTGGCCATGGCGTCGGACTCTGTCGCGTTCCTTCGCCAGGCCGGCCTCCGGGTCTTCCTGGACGCCGAGCACTTCTTCGACGGCTACAAGGCCAATCTAGAGTTCAGCCTCCGTGTCCTGGCCGCCGCGGAGGAGGCCGGCGCCGAGACCTTGGTGCTGTGCGACACCAATGGCGGCACGCTGCCCCACGAGGTCGAGGAGATCGTCAGCGCTGTGCGACTGCGGACGTCGGCCCAGCTCGGCCTCCACTTCCACAACGACGGCGGGTGCGGCGTGGCCAACACCCTCACGGGCGTCCGGATGGGCGCCACCCAGGTGCAGGGTTGCGTCAACGGCTACGGCGAGCGCACCGGCAACGCCGACCTCTGCGCCGCCATCCCCGACCTGACCGTCAAGATGGGCGTTCGCACGATCGGCCGGGAGCGCCTCGGCCGACTGGCACCAGTGGCCCGCCACATCGCCGAGCTGGTCAACGTCGCCCCCAACCCACAGCAGCCCTATGTGGGCCAGTCGGCGTTCGCCACCAAGGCCGGCCTGCACACCTCGGCCATCGCCCGCGGCCGCGACCTGTACGCCCACGCCGAGCCCGAGGCGGTCGGCAACTCCAGCCGGGTGATGGTGGGCGAGCTGTCGGGGCGGTCCACGATCCAGCTCAAGGCCGCCGAGCTGGGCCTCGACCTCGACGACCTGGCCGTCACCGACGTCCTGTCCCGACTCAAGGCGCTCGAGTACCAGGGCTACCACTTCGAGGTGGCCGACGGGTCGTTGGAGCTGCTGATGCGCGGCGCCACCGGCTGGGAGCAGGGCTACTTCCGCCTCGAGTCCTCGAGGGTCATCACCGAGCACCGCGAGGACGGCCGGTTCGTCACCGAGGCGACCATCAAGATCCACGTGGGCGGAGATCGGGTGGTCGCCACTGCGGAGGGCAACGGCCCGGTGAACGCCCTCGACGCCGCCCTGCGCCAAGCCATCGGGTCGCGGTACCCCGCCCTGGCCGGTGTCCACCTCACCGACTACAAGGTGCGCGTCCTCGACACGGCGAAGGGTACGGCCGCGGTCACGAGGGTCCTCATCGACAGCACCGACGGCGAGCGCACGTGGTCGACCATCGGCGTCTCCGAGAACATCATCGAAGCGTCGTGGCAAGCCCTGTCAGACTCCATCGTCTACGGCCTGTTGCACGCCGGTAACCAGGACTAGGAGAGCTCATGGCTGCGCCCGATTACGTGCCGACGACGCAGGGCGACCGCCCCCGTGAGGTGCTGGGCACACCGGGTCACGACGGCTGGACGGCCACCCGGCCGGGCGACCTCACCGGCCGCCAGCCCTCCGGACCCCTGTTCGGGAAGCAGGGCCCCGACCAGGGCTACGCCTTGGTCCTGGCCGAACGCTTCCATGGCCGGCTGCTGCTGACCGACGACGAGGATGAGCACGACGTGGTGGCGGGTTGTGTGGGCGTCGGCCTGGCCCGGGCGTCGCTGTTCGGCCGGGCCCCGGTGATCCACGACCTCGAGCTGGCCTACGGGCTCTGGGGCTATCTCGACCCCGCTCCGGACGACCTTGTGGCCTTCCGCAAGCCGCTGTTCGCCGGCGCCTCCCACCACTACTGGGACCAGCGGGCCATCGTCGATCTCGTGCCGGAATCCACCCTCCGCCTCACCCCCGCCGAGGTGCGCCGCCGCTTGGGGGAGTGGCGTTCGCTGGTCAACACCTGACGACCGTTTGATCAATTCGCGGCCCTATGCGACCCCCGATTGATCAAACGATCCGGATCGGTGAGCTGGTGTTCGACGCTCAGGTCGCCGGTCCGGAGGACGGTGAGGTCGTCCTCCTCCTGCACGGCTTCCCGCAGTCGTCGGCGATCTGGCGCCCCCAGCTCGAAGCACTCGCGGCGGGGTACCGGGCGGTGGCGTTCGACCAGCGGGGGTACTCGCCGGGCGCCCGACCTGAGGGGGTCGAGAACTACCGGATCGATCACCTGATCGACGATGCGCTGGCGGTGGGCGGCGACGCGCCCTTCCATGTGGTCGGCCACGACTGGGGCGCAGCGGTGGCCTGGCACCTCGCCGGCCGCCACCCCGGAAGAATCCGGAGCCTCACCGCTCTGTCGGTGCCCCACCCCATCGCCTTCGCCACCGCCCTCGCCCTGCCGCTCGCCGACCAGCGGCAACGGTCGACCTACATCGCCTTCTTCCGCCAGACCGACGTGGCCGAGGAGGCTCTCCTGGCCGGGGGCCTGGCGGCCATGCTGACTGCGTCCGGCTACCCGGGCGACGTGGACGAGCGCGTTCGGGCCATGTCCCAGCCGGGCGCCCTCACCGCGGCCCTGAACTGGTACCGCGCCATCGACCTGAACCTGCTGCGGGGCCTCGGCAGCATCTCTGTGCCGACCATGTACGTCTGGAGCACGGGCGACATCGCGCTGGGCCGTGAGGGCGCCGAGGCCACGGGCCGCCACGTCGACGGCGCCTACCGGTTCCATGTGCTGACGGCGGTGAGCCACTGGATTCCCGAGGAGGTGCCGGAGACGCTCAACCGACTACTCCTGGAGCACCTGGAATCTCAGTAGGCCTTGGCGACAGTGGCCGTCAGCCCCTCCTCGGCGGAGGAGCCCGGAATGCCTCCGTCGGGGCGCTGCAGGCAGCGCACGGTCAACGCGTCCGCGGCCAGATCGACCTCCGAGTCGCGTATCCGGTCCCAGGGAACACGGGCGAAACCTGACTGTGCCGCCTCGCGCGCCTCGTCGATGGTGGCGGCCTCCACCGTCCCCGCGTCCCGACGCTGGAGCGCGTCGGCAAAGAGGGACGCCTGAATCTCGATCAGTACGTCGACAACCCGGGCGGCCAGCCCGTCGAGGGGCACTGTCGACTTCTCGCCCGCAACATCGCGCCGAACGAGCGTCACTGTCCCGGCCGCGAGGTCGCGGGGCCCGACCTCGATCCGGACGGGCACACCCTTCAGCTCCCATTCCACCGCCCGGCGGCCGAAGCCGGTGTCGACCCGGTCGTCGAGCTGGACACGGACACCGGCGCCCCGCAACCCGGCGGCCAGTGCCGCGGCCCGTTCGCCTGCGCCCTCCTCGTCGCGGACCAGCACGACGACGGCCTGGATGGGCGCGAGGGCGGGAGGGACCCGCAGGCCGGCGTCGTCGCCGTGGCCCATGATCAGGGCCCCCACCAGCCGAGTGGACACGCCCCACGACGTCTGCCAGGCGTGCTCCGACGTCCCGGTCGACGACTGGAACGTGATGTCGAAGGCCCTGGCAAAGTTCTGCCCGAGCTCATGGCTGGTGCCCATCTGGAGCGCCTTGCCGTCGCCCATCATCCCTTCGAGGGTGTAGGTGGCATCGGCGCCGGCGAAGCGCTCTCGCTCGGTCTTGCGCCCGACGAGCACCGGTAGGGCCATGACGTTGACCGCGAAGTCCTCGTAGACCTCGTGGAGGATACGCAGGGAGTACTCCCGGGCATCGTCCTGGGTGGCGTGGGCCGTGTGGCCCTCCTGCCAGAGGAACTCGGTGGTCCGCAGGAACACCCTGGGCCGCAGCTCCCAGCGCACGACGTTGGCCCACTGGTTGATGAGCAGGGGGAGGTCGCGGTGGCTCTGCACCCACTTGGAGAAGAACGAGTTGATGATCGTCTCGCTCGTCGGGCGCACGACCACGGCCTCTTCGAGCGGCTTCCCACCGGCATGGGTGACCACGGCGAGCTCGGGGCTGAAGCCCTCGACGTGCTCGGCCTCCTTGCGTAGGTAGGACTCGGGGATGAAGAGGGGAAAGTAGGCGTTCTGGGCTCCCGCCTCCTTGATCCGCCGGTCGAGCTCGGCCTGCATGCGCTCCCAGATGGCGTAGCCGTAGGGGCGGATGACCATGGTGCCCCGCACCGGCCCGTTGTCGGCCAGCTCCGCCTTGGCCACCACGTCCTGGTACCACTTGGGAAAGTCCTCGGACTTCGACGTCAATACCGCTTTGGCCATGGGGAGCCGAGGCTACCGTGACCCGGGTGACAGTCCGGGTCCGCTTTTCTCCCGCACCGACGGGGTTCCTCCACGTCGGCGGCGCCCGGACCGCCCTGTTCAACTGGCTGTTCGCCCGGCACGAGGGCGGCACCTTCATCCTGCGCATCGAGGACACCGACCCTGCCCTGTCGCGTGACGACCTCATCGAGGGCATCCAGCGGACCCTGCGCTGGCTGGGCATCGACTGGGACGAGGGGCCGCACCGCCAGTCCCAGCGCGGCGACGCCTACGCCCGCGCCGCCAACCGCCTGCACGAGACGGGCAACGCCTACTACTGCGACTGCTCGCGGGACGATGTGCAGGCCCGCACCAAGGGCGATGCCGGCTACGACGGCTGGTGTCGCGAGCGCGCGCTGACCTCGGGTGTCCTGCGCTTCCGCTCGCCCGACGAGGGCCAGACGGTCGTCCGCGACCTGGTCCGGGGCGACGTCACCTTCGACCACGCCACCATCGAGGACTTTGTCATCCGGCGGACCGACGGTTCGGCCGTCTTCCTCCTGGCCAACGCGGTCGACGACGCCGACATGTCCGTCACCCACGTCATCCGGGGCGAGGACCTTCTTCCCTCCACTCCCAAGGCGCTCCTGATCCGCCAGGCACTGGGCGGCGCCGAACCGCCCGTGTTCGCCCACCTGCCCTTGATCGTGAACGAGAAGCGCCAGAAGCTCTCGAAGCGGCGCGACGACGTGGCCGTGGAGGAGTACCGGGAGCGGGGCTTCCTCCCCGAGGCCATGCGCAACTACCTGGCCCTCCTGGGCTGGTCGCCTGCCGACGACCGGGAGATTCTTCCCATCGAGGACATGGTGGCCGAGTTCCGCATCGGCGACGTCAAGGCGTCGGCCGCGTTCTTCGACGTCAAGAAGCTCGAGGCCATCAACGGCGAGTACATCCGAGCCCTCCCGGTGGCCACGTTCGTCCGGGAGTCCCTGCCCTGGCTGGAGACGGACCCGCCGTGGCCGCCGGAGCGCTTCGACCTTGCGGTCTTCGAGGCCGTCGCGCCCTTCGTGCAGGAGCGGGCCCGGACGCTCGCCGAGGTGCCGGCCATGGTCGACTTCCTTTTCCTCGAGGAACCGGTGGTCGACGAGGCTGCGTGGGACAAGGCCGTCGTCCGGTCGGCCACTGGTCCGGCCCTCCTCGACGACGCGCTGGCATCGTACCGGGACTGTCACTGGGACACCCAGGAGCTCCACCGGGTGACCGCGGCCCTGGCTGAGCGGAACGGGCTCAAGCTGGCGAAGGCGCAGGCGCCCGTCCGGGTGGCGGTCACCGGGCGGTCGGTGGGACCGCCGTTGTTCGAGTCCTTGCACGTGCTGGGCCGCGAGCGCACGCTGGCCCGCTTGCAACGAGCCAAGGACCGGTTGTTTTCGCCACCGCCGTGAAGCTCGTGTTCAAAGTGGTGGCCGGCCTGGTGGCAGCCGTCGTCCTGTACCTGGTGGTCACGTTCGTCCAGGTGTGGCGGGCCGCCGAAGACGACCAGGCCCGTCCGGCGGAGGCGATCGTCGTCTTCGGCGCCGCCCAGTACAACGGCGTCCCGTCGCCCGTGCTGGCCGCTCGCCTCGACCATGCCATCGACCTGTACCGCCGCGAACTCGCTCCCGTCATCGTGGTCACCGGGGGCAGCCAGCCGGGCGACCGGGTCACCGAGGCCACCGCCTCGGCCAACTACCTCATCCAGCGGGGCGTACCCGACGACGACGTCCTGCGCGAGGTTTCCGGCACGTCGTCGTGGCAGTCGCTGGCCGCGGTCGCCAGCTTCCTCGAGGACCGGTCCATTCGGGAAGTGCTCCTGGTGTCGGACCCCTTCCACGCCCTCCGCATCCGGGCGATGGCCTCCGAGCTCGGCTTGGACGGCCACCCGTCACCGACGACGACCAGCCCCATCCGGGGGATGAGTGAGGCTCGCTACATGGCCAGGGAGACCGTGGCCGTCGCCGTCGGCCGGGTGATCGGCTTCCGCCGTCAGGCCAACATCGAAGACGTGGTGAGGTCCAAGGCGTGAGGTAGGCTGAACCGGCCTTTCGGGGGTGGTGTAATCGGTAACACAGCAGGTTCTGGTCCTGTCGTTGGGGGTTCGAGTCCTCCCCCCCGAGCTAGCGGAGTAGCCTTCGTACTCCGGTTATGGCCCCATCGTCTAGTGGCCGAGGACACCACCCTCTCAAGGTGGCGACACGGGTTCGAATCCCGTTGGGGCTGCAAGAAAGTGCAGGTCAGAGGGGGTGCGACGGCCTCCCGTGTCTCCACCTTAACAAGGTGGAGACTGTCGGATTCGAAGGAGTGCGCTGCGGCGCCGGGCCTACGAAACCGCAGGTCAGAGGCCTGCGAGGACGTCTCGACAAAGTACGTGAGAACGCTGGGCGAGCGGTTTCGAAGTGCTTTTCGAAGTGCCAGCCGATCGAATGCCGAGCGTAAAGCACGCATCACATCCCTCTCAGGAAGCCAGTTCGCACCTGTCCATGAACCACCGCCGCGGAGCCGTTTGCGAACTACTCGGGCGCCTTCGGCTGCTCTGTCTGCCGGTCGATCCAAGCCTCCAGGGAGGCCGCCATGATGAGCCTCCGGCGCCCCGCTCGAACAGAGGTCAGCTCACCTCGAGCGATGAGGTCGTAGATAAGGTCTGCGCTCACCCCAAGGGCCTTGGCCGTCTCCTGCACGGTGTACGCCATGCGGGGTCGCTTAGCCGGTGGCCGCGTTGAGTCGCCAGGACTCATAGTCATCTGGCGGTGACACCGGCCGTTGGGCAGACTGGCGGTCCCGAGTAACCCCGTGCGGATTGGCGTGGTCGCATGTTGCCTTCCTTCCAAGATCGGTCTACCGCCTTCGGCGGCTGATCCTAATCACACTCATAGTGTGTAGACCACCGGGACCTGGGTTCTTACCGTCCGCCCGGTGGGGGACGATGCTGCTCTGTTCCGTCGTAGGCAGTTTGGCGATCGCCTTCGCCGCCTCCGCCTGGATCGGGGCCTGTCCCAGGAAGGCTTGGCTCAACGGGCCGGCCTGCACAGAAACTACGTCGGCGGCGTCGAGCGAGGAGAGCGAAATGTGGGCCTGGACAATATCCACGCCCTGGCCGAGGCGCTAGGTATCCCCGCTGCGAGCCTCTTCAAGGAGTAGCCACCTCAGACGTCGTCGAACACATGAGGTTTACGTCTCCTGCTTCGGCTGAGGGCCTTCGAGCGGGTCTAGATCTTCGACGGCAAGGAAGCGGCCCATCGAGCCCTCGGCGAAGTCCCAGTTCAACTCGAAGGATCGCCAACGGCGCCCTAACTCCTGTGCGACTGCGCCCACCATGTTGCTGCCGGCGAAGGGCTCCAACACAAGGTCCCCCGGCTTGCTGAGGAACTTGACGAAGAACTCGGGGACCTCTCGGGGGAAGCGCGCGTCGTGTGGTGTGAAGCCCATCTGGCGGCAGTACTTCTGATACGGGTCGAACGACCGCGTATTTGCAACCTCGATGAGGTTGGGCGGGATAGCGCCCCCATGATCTGTCTGAAAGCCCTTCGCGCTGATTACATGCCCGCTGGGACGGCGTCCGGCGTTGTAGCTGCCACGGTCCAACAGCTTGCGCTGTGCTGGGCTGTACTTCCGCAACACACGTCGATTGTCAGCATCTGGCCAGGCGGTCTTGCCCAGCCACCAGACTGGATTCACCGCGTCCTTTACCCGAATCCTCTTGATCGTGACCCAAGCGGCTGGTGTCGGGAGCTTGGCCTTGTTGTACCAGTAGAACTCCTCGGCGAGGTGGAAGCCGAGCTCCCTAGTAAGCATCAGCACAAGGTCGAAGTGGTACATCGAGCGGGTCGGCAGGCCTTTGTTCCAGGTTCCGCCGATGTCGATGACCAAGCTGCCGTCATCCCGCAGGACACGCATGAACTCCCCCGCAAAGGGCTTGAACCACTCGACGTACTCGGCGTGGAGCTGGTTCCCGTAAGACTTCTTCCGCTGAAGGGCGAAGGGTGGTGACGTCAAGATCAGCTGGACGCTGGACGACTGGACGTCCTCAAGGAGGTCCAGCGCGTCCCCGTGCCACGCCGAGCCAAGGCCGGTTCGGTACATCTCGGTTGGCACGGGTCGGTCGTGAGTCATCAGGCACCTGGTCGGAGAGAGGAGGGCGAGTACCCCCCCCGGCGGTCCCCGGAGAGCGTAGTCGACGCTGATTGTAATAAGAGCTTGCAGTTATAACGAGCAGCTGCCACACTCATTACAACGAACAGGACCTTCCTGCTCGCCTAGGAGGTATCGGTGCCGTCGATCGACGTCGACTACGAGGTTTACAAAAACTTGCAACATCAAGCAGAGCCCTTTGTGGACACGCCGAACACGGTGCTGCGGCGCCTGCTCAGCCTCGATGCAATCGTGGACGGGTCGGTGGAGGCGGACAACGGGGACGCTGGCGCGCCGGCCTCAACTCGTGTTCCCGCTCGTGCGGACGTTCGACGTGTCGCTTCCACGAGGGATGGTGCGCGAAAGGCCAGGGCGAAGGACTCAACCCGCACTCGCGCTCCAAGGGGGGCGCTCCTGCCAGAAGACCGGTACGAGGGGCCGCTCCTCGTGGCGCTGGCCGAGCGGGGCGGATCGGGTTCGTCCCGCGAGGTGATCGATGCGGTCGGGAAGCGTCTCAAGGACGACCTGATGCCCATGGACAAGGAGTCACTGAAGTCCGGCGGCATCCGGTGGCAGAGCAGGGTCCAGTTCGTTCGCTTGCGCCTCATCGAGCGTGGCCTTATCGCCAAGGACACGCCGCGGGGCATCTGGGGCCTGACCGACGCCGGGATGACCGCTGCGAAGGAGGTGTCGAAGTGACTGAGCTCACCTACACCCCTGACGAAGACGTCCACGTCCACACCGAGGGCGCGATCCGTCTGATCTGTGCCACGTTCCAGAGCCATGAGGATGGTCTCCCCGAGTGGGTGAAGAACGCCTCCGACGAGTACGTGCGCCAGGACACCCCGGCCGGGAGGCGGGCCATATTCGTCCTGCTGCGCTCGGGGAGCGGACAGCGTCCGCCATCGATTTCCGTGTTGGACCTCAACGGCATGACCAGCGAGGTCATCGAGAACAGATTTCGCCAGTGGGCAGATCCCAACGCCTCGACGCAGGAGGGCGTCGAAGTGCAGGGCGGCCACGGCAACGGTGGCAAGTGCTACATGACGATGATGTTCGAGGATCACAGCCTGATCCACACAGTGAAGGATGGACTGGGGTGCCGCTATGGAGTGTCGGCCGGCTCCTTCAACTTCGGCTACATCCCAGACCGCCACAACGGGCGAGACTTCGAGGTCACCGACGTCGTGGCTGAGCTGACTGCTGCTCTCGCCGGCGTCGGGGTCACGGTCACTGCACTGCCTGAGAGGTTGCAGGAGCTAATCAAGGAGGCGGCCGGGTTTACCCTCGTGTCTGGCATCGGCGCAAAGGGCTGGGGTAATCGGATTCCCGCCCAGCAGACCATGCAGCAGTTGGCCGATCACCCCCAGATGGTTGGCACGCTCGATCTTTGTGACGTCTACGTCATCCACAACGGCACGGTCATGGCAGGGGCTAACCCGATCGCCCTGGAGCCCGTCACCCCCGATGCGGCGTTCGCTGAGCCGAGGATCATCCCTATACCGGTTGAGCTGATCGATCCGGACACTGACATGCCTGTGTCGACCGTCGAGCACGGGCAGCCGCAGGGCGAGCTCATACTGCTCACCTCGGACACCCGGATGAACTACCGGCGCAAGCACCGGCACCACATCAGATACTTCGCCACATCGGGTCGTGTCGGCTTCCGCCCGGTGACCGAGTTCAGTGTCGCGAGCACCTACCGAGACCGCATCTACGGCGAATGCCGCCTCATGAGTCTCGATCGCCTCAAGCAGAACCACCGGGGACCGCTTGCCAACAGCCCCCTGAGCCGTGCAGTCGAGGCGTGGATCGCAGTGCAGATCCAGGAGTACGCGCTGGAGTTCGAGGCCCGCAGCCGTCGCGAGCACGACCAGAACGAACGCAACGAGCTGGCCAGGATTAACGAGGCGCTCGACCGCTGGAAGAACCAGTTCATGGCTGACTACATGGGCGGGCTCTGGGGCGGTGACGATGGCAATATCCCCCGGCCGCCGAGGCCCACGCTCCCCGCGGGAGTCCCCCAGCGCATCGAGGTCGACCTCGCCCATCGCCGCAGCGGCATCGGCGTTGCCTTCAAGCCGACGATCAAGTTCTTCGACCGGGACGACAAGCGCATCCGGCCGACCCCGTTCAAGTGGGTGTCCGACGACACGAACGTCGCGCTCGTTGACGAGCAGCTGAACATCGTTTCGACATTCGCAGCGGGGACCACCGAGATCTGGGCCGAGACGCTCGACGGGCGGGTAACGAGCAACCGTGTGCCGCTCGAAGTCGTTCGCATCCGTGAGATCGAGATGTTCCCACCTGAGGTCGAGCTGCCCCGGGGCTCGCGGCGTGGCCTTGAGGCCCGATGCCACCTTTCGAACGGCGAGGTCATCACGGACGTCTATTTGCTCTGGATCGAGAGCGATCCCACGGTTGCGAGGGTGAGCGCCTCCGGCAGCGTCTATGGGCATGGCGTCGGCGTCACCGACGTTCTCGCGTCCGACGATCACTGCATGGCGTCCCAGCCAGCCCGGATCACCGTCGTGGAGTCTGACGGTGCCGGCGCTGGCGACACGCCCGGCAACGGCTATCCGCTGATCCTCGTGTCCGGCTACCAGGAGGACCCGGAGACGGGCGAGCAGGTCGAGCTTGCGACGGATGACCCGCCCGTCCATCAGCGTCCGCAGGACGCAGATCGCAACATCTGGTGGATCAACAGCTCGGCCCCGTTCGCCCAGATGTACCTCGATCAGGAGCGGGACTACGGCTACATGAGCCGCGAGTGGCGGATCTACCACCTGGAGCGTGTGCTTGAGATCATGGTTCAGATCGCTCTCGCCAACGATCCGGATGGCGACAACATGGACGCCAGCAGCTGGCTCCAGCGCTGGGGCGAGCGCATGTCGCAGATCCAGTCCGGCGCCGCCCAGGCCCTCGGTGCGTTCATCTCGGACGGCGCGCTTCCCGAGGAAGCGTAGATGCCCGAGCTGACCGTTGCGGATCGCCTCGTCATCGCGGCCGCATCACTGGAGGAGAAGGGGGAGGTGGAGTTCACGGCTGAGGATCTCGTGGTTGCGTCGTGGCGGGCCTTCCCAGACACGTTTGGTCTCAAGGGCCATCTGGACGGGGATAACCAGCCCCTGTACCCGGACTCGAACCGAGTGTTCGCCGAGATCATGGGCACCAAGCCCGTCCGGGCAAGAGGGTGGCTCATCAAGGTCGGAAACAAGAAGTACAAACTCACCGAGGCAGGTCGTCAGCGGGTAGCAGAGGTCACCGGTCGGCAGTCGACACGGCGTGTCACCCTGGACCGTACGTCGGTTGAGGAGGTACGGCGGCTGCTGAACTCCCGGGCAGTCGGAAAGTACACCTCCGGCCGGTCTAACGAGATCACCTTCCTTGACGCCTCAACACTCTGGGGCATCAGTGCTCGGAGTAGCGCCAACGACCTGTCGTCACGCCTGGCCCACTTCGATGGCTTGTTGGCTGTGATGGACGACCTCGTGGGTGACGACCGGCGTGCCCTAACCCACGGGTCAGTAGTCGTCGGCAAGACCGACATCGAGATGCTTCGACGGCTCAGCGCTGACCTGCAGGAGCGCTACTCGGCTGAACTCGACGTCATCAGGAAGCGATCGGAGCGGTAGACAATGACAGGTCGCCTGCCTTGGGGGGGCTACGTCGGCACCTGGGGGCGGTCGTCGAGGTCGAGTCCATTCCCGAGCGGGTCGCCGGAGCGTACGGTGTGTACCGGTCATCGGCCCCGAGCCCAACTTCGAAGCCGTCGTCGCCAGAGGACCGGACCAAGGCGTGACGATCTGTCAAATGGTCGGAACCGGAAGGGCGAGTCGCCGCACGTCCGGTTCCACAGGGTGATTGTTGCTCACCGAGTGGCCCGCTACTCTCGGTGTTCTGGCGAGCGCTCGGCTCCTACCGTCTGGCAGCTTGAGGTTGAGCTAGCCGTGCCAACCGGCAGGAGCGGACTACCGCGGGAAGTCAGGTTCGCGGCGGATCAGCGAGGGCGGCCAAGTTGAGGCCAAGCAGCGCCACGACCGTCATCACGGTGCTCGTACTCGGCAAGCTCTTGCCTCTTTCCCATGCGGACACGGAGGGTTGGTGGACCCCCAGCGCCCGTGCCAGCTGGTGCTGGGTCATCGGTGGGTCGTGAGCCAGCCGGGCTTCCCTGATGGCGTCGCCAAGGCGTTGCCGTGCGTCTCGCACGCCTGCTCTTCTATCGCTGACAACGCTGCCAGTCAACTTTCCATGCCACGTCGGCGGGTGGCCGCACGGTCATCAGACCCATGCTGGTGGGTGCCGTGGTGGCGTGGGCGCTCCGAGAGCCCTCGGGCGCCTGATCGTCGTTGCCGATATCGATTTCGAAGTTTCACTTCGAACTGGATTCGACAAGACGGCTGCTCAAGGCGTCGAAAACTGCCGTTTCGTATGCCCTGACCTGCGGTTATCGTCAACGACGATATCGGCATCGTCAAATGTGACACCGCCCTCTCAAGGTGGCGACACGGGTTCGAATCCCGTTGGGGCTGCTAGGCCGAAACCCCTGCTCAGCACGGGTTCATGGCCTCCTACCTGGGCTTTCACTTACGTCCGTCGAGATTCAGTCGTCTGTTGGGTGCGCTCGGGTCCTCCGGGTGCTGGGCGGTATCGGTCAGATTTGTGCCCCAAATTGTGCCCCATGGCGGCGGGCGAGCGGGCCGGCGCGAAAGATCGTGGCCCTTCGCGGCCTAGTTCCAGTGAACCCCGGACAGCTGGAGGAACCCGTGCTGGAATACGACCGTCTGACCGTCTCGGTCGAAGAGGCCGCGGCGCTACTTGGCATCTCGCGAGCGCTCGCCTACGAGCTTGTCCGGCGGGGCGACCTGCCGTGTCTGCGGCTCGGCCGGCGCGTGGTGATCCCTCGGAAGGCACTCGAGCAGTTCGTTGAGGCGGCAGCCGCTACTCCAGGGGCGTAACCACGGCCCCCCGTCCGTACCTGAAGGACGCCAGATGCCGGCCCCGAGCTGGTCACCTTGGGGCCCGAGGCAGGGCGGCGACGAAACGGGATGGTCGTCGCTGGGCGTTCCCATGGAGCCGCGGGTGCCCGGGTGCTGATCGACCGGCGCGCACCGTTCGGCCGCCTGAAACTTGCGCCAGTTTGGCGCGCGTCCGCGAGGGTTTCGCTCGTCATACTTCCTCCGTGATGCTTCTTCACCCCACGTTCCGACTCAGGGCCGCGATCAGACCGCCTCGAACTGCTTCCTGAGCCCATCGGAAAACTCAAGGGTGAGCGCAAAGTAGGGCCAACGGCTACGGAACGGTGACGCAGTTCGCATCGGCCCGGCGTAGGCGCCCCGCAACACTTCCCACGGAAAGCGGCGGGTCCGACTCTGCCCATGAACGGTGACACCCCGTTCGGTGATGTCGATACGCGCCCTCCAGCTGCGCACGAGGGCGACCGTGGCGATAGAAGCCACGACGCCGTAGAAGACCGTTTGAGCCTGTTCCCTTCGCGCCGACCAACACCAAGACGCTGAACGCGACGAGGAATGCAGGGGGTAGCCACAGCCACAGTCGTCTCGTCGAACGGGACATCGGGATCCCCCGAGTTCTGTCTGGTCGGGCTGCCACGCACTCGGACAGTAACGCCGCGACAGCATCGACCCGGCCTCGCGTCGCGATGGTCGGAACGAGCTGGCTTCGCGTTACTGGTCGGGCGTCGCCGTCGGGGCACCGAGATCTTCCGGCCCGGGAACAGCTGGTTGGTGTGATCCGGCGTGACGTCCAGCACCGCAGGCATGATGAACAGGTGGCCGAGCCGCTCCCGCCCTTCCACTACCACCCCGATCCGGTAGCTACCGGGTCCGTAGAGCTGTCGGAGAGGGAGTGTCGAGCCTGCGCACGCGCCCGAAACTTCATCTACGTCGGGCCCGTCTATGCGGAGGACGCGTTGACCGAGACGTTCTGCCCGTGGTGCATCGCCGACGGGAGGGCGGCAGAGCTGTTCGACGCCGAATTCGGCGACGTTGGCTGGGGCGTTCCTCCCGGCGTGCCGGCGACGGTCACCGACGAGATCGCCCGCCGCACGCCGGGGTTCCATTCCTGGCAGCAGGGCCAGTGGCTCTACCACTGCGGTGACGGCTGCGCCTTTCTCGGCGCGGTCGGCCGAGCGGAGCTCGAGGACTACCCCGATGCCCGCGAGTCGCTACGGCGCGAGTGCGAAGGGTATGGCTGGGGTCAGCGGGAGATCAACGCGTATGTCGACTCCCTCAGTAAGGAGGGCTCGCCGACCGCATACCTCTTCCGCTGCCTGGTGTGCGGCACCCACCTGGCCTACTCGGACAGTGACTGAACGGTGAGTGCCCGGTCCGCTACGAACCGGGCATCACGTGTGCCGGATATGGAAGACCGGGCGCTGAGCTCGGAGGCGCCGAACGGGTGCGCCGGGATTGTTTCAGCGTCCGATCGTCGGCGACACTGGAAGCGGTGACGACGGCCCCCGTTTCGTTTCTTCTCGCCTACACGGGTGGTCGCCCGCTCCTCGAGGTCATCGACCTCGAGGAGGGCCGTACCGTACCGCTGGCGACGCCGGCCGATCGGCACGGGTACGCGGTGGACGATGCGCTCGTCCGCAACGACTACGTCGCGCTTCACTCCGGGACCGACTTCGCGTTCAGCATCCCGACCGATCTCCGAGGACCTGCGGCGCGGATGGGGGCTGGGTGGTCCTCGGTCCCGGCGCTCGACGACCAGCTCGTCTGGCTGTTGAGCGCCACGCTGGCTGAACAGGGGCGCTCGGTGTAGCGACACCGACCACGGAGACGGGCGAGGGTGAACTCGGGTTGCCCTTCCTCGCGTCAGGCGACAGTGTGCCGACGCCCTGTACG
>Ga0247713_1000229_pt1 | contig 39589 bp, 37 predicted proteins | sample 21E_NmetaG_FD_189936 | JGI IMG/M metagenome (GOLD analysis project Ga0247713, IMG submission 189936) | Soil microbial communities from hillslope of Landscape Evolution Observatory, University of Arizona, Oracle, AZ, United States - 2-1-E_N | ecosystem: Engineered > Artificial ecosystem >...
ATCTCCCCAAAGGAGTGTCCGCGCGGGATCCGAAGGCACGACGCGATCTGGCGCGCCGCTTGATCGAAGTAGAGACGGCTCAGCCCGTCCGTCGCAACGACGAACCCAAGGGGATGCGTCCGTTGCGACGGAAGGTCGAGGAGCACCCGGTTCACCTGTGCCCCGACCGCGACCGGCATCTGCACTTCGCCGAACGGGCCGCGCGCCTCGAGAAAGAGATCCGGGGCCTGTCGCGCCGGATCAGCCGCAGGACGGGAACGCTGGCCCGGCGCTTCGAACAAGTGCTCGAGATCCTGGAAGAGCTCGGCTACGTGCGCGACTGGACGCTCACTCAGAAGGGTGAGGTGCTTGCTCGCGTGTACAACGAGTGCGATCTACTGGTCGTCGAAGGCCTCCATGCGGGCCTGCTGGCCCTTCTCGATCCACCCGAGGTGGCATCCGTCTGCTCGACACTGGTGTTCGAAACCCGAGGCCCCGAGGGAAGTCCGCCCCCGTCGTTCCCGACGCGGGCGGCGCTCGACGCGTGGAACACCCTCATGGAGTTGTTCCGCTCGATCCGGAACCACGAGCAAGCGCGAGGCCTCGAGCTAACGCGTGACCCCGACCCGGGTGTCGTCGATAAAGCATTCCGCTGGGCCTCCGGCGCGCCGCTCGATCTCGTCCTCGATGCGGAGGACGCACCCGGTGACTTCGTGCGATGGGTCAAGCAATTGGTCGATCTCCTCCGTCAGATGGAGGAGATCGGGCCCGATCCCGCGACCGCGGCGACCGTGCGCGGAGCGGTCGATGCCCTGCACCGCGGAGTCGTTGCTTACTCGTCACTCGAAGTCTGACGCCGCCCTGCGTGCGAAGATTCGAGTACATGGATCGCGACGCGGTGATCGTCGACGCGGTGAGGACGCCGATGGGAAGATTTCGCGGCGTTCTTTCCCACGTGCGCCCCGATGATCTCGCCGCGCACACGATCGCTGCGCTCGTGGAGCGAAACGATATTCCCGGGGAGCGAGTCGACGACGTCGTGTGGGGTGCGGCGAACCAGGCGGGGGAGGACAATCGCAACGTCGCGCGCATGGCCCTGCTGCTCGCGGGGCTGCCGGTCGAGGTACCGGGAGCAACGGTCAATCGCTTGTGCGGCTCGGGGCTCGAGGCGGTGAATGCAGGCTACCGGGAGATCACGGCGGGCGAGGCCCAGCTGGTCATTGCCGGAGGCTCGGAATCCATGACGCGCGCCCCGTTCGTCCTCGAGAAAGCGGAGGCGCCGTTTGCGCGCCGCCAGGAGGTATACGACACGACCCTCGGGTGGCGCTTCGCAAACGATCGTTTGAAAGAACGATATGGGATCGAGCCGATGGGAGAGACCGCGGAGAACGTGGCGAGAGAGTGGGGGATCTCGCGCGCCGACCAAGACGCGTTCGCGCTCGAGAGCCACCGCCGGGCAAGCGCGGCACGGGACGAAGGCAGGTTCAAGGACGAGATCGTCGCCGTTGAGGTCGCCCGCGGCGACGGCGACCCCGTGGTCGTCGATAGCGACGAGCCCCCGCGGCCCGACACATCGCTCGAAAAGCTTTCACGGTTGCGGCCCGCGTTCGTCGCCGACGGCTCCGTCACCGCCGGGAACTCCTCGGGCGTCAACGACGGGGCGTCGGCCGTGTTGCTGGCGACAGCACAGTCGGCGCGAGAACTTGGGTGGCGGCCGATGGCGCGTATCGTCGCGACCGCGGTTGCAGGCGTCGAGCCGCGTCTCATGGGGATAGGACCGATCTACGCAACCCGCAAGGCGCTCGCGCGTGCGGGGCTCACCGTCGACGATCTAGATCTCGTAGAGCTCAACGAGGCCTTCGCCTCGCAATCCCTTGCCTGCATCCGCGCGCTGGGTCTGGATCCCGCGACCGTGAACGTGAACGGTGGTGCCATTGCGCTGGGGCATCCGCTCGGCTGTTCGGGCGCCCGCATCCTTACGAGCCTGGTCCACGAGATGGATCGACGGGAAGCCCGTTACGGGCTGGCAACGATGTGCATCGGCGTGGGGCAAGGCATCGCAACAGTCGTCGAGCGCGCCTAGTGTCGTCACGCGACGAGCATGCATACGACTGGACGCCGGCCGCCCTGATTGCCGCGCGCCGCGGCGCGCCCCCGGGCGCGCCGCTGACGGTCGAGTACCCGTCCTCGACCGAGGAGGTCGCCGACATCCTCCGCGATGCTCATGCCGAGGGGACGCCGGTCGTTCCGTTTGGAGGAGGATCGAGCGTGGTCTCGGGGATCGTCGGCGAAGACGCAGTCGTCGTCGATCTCCGTCGCATGGACCGCGTCCTCGACGTCGACCCCAAGAGCCGCCTGGTCGTCGCCGAGGCAGGAATCGGCGGCCCAGACCTCGCGGCCGCGCTCGAGTCGGAGGGATTCAGGCTGGGCCACGAGCCGCAGTCGATCGAGCTCTCGACCCTGGGCGGTTGGATCGCAACCCGCGCGGTGGGCCAGCTGTCGGCACGCTTCGGCGGAATCGAAGACCTGGTGGTCGGGCTCGAAGCCGTTCTTCCCGGCGGTCGTGTCGTGCGCGCCAAGGCGGCGCCGCGCCGATCTACCGGTCCCGATTTGACCAGCATCATGATCGGGTCGGAAGGCGTTTTCGGAATCGTGACGGAGGCGACGGTTCGCGTGTGCCCGGCCGCCGGCGAACGCGTCGATCGGGCCGTGCGGTTCGACCACATGGCGGATGGTGTCGCCGCGTGCCGTCGCCTGGCGCAGGGAGAGCTGGAGCCGACCGTGGTCCGTCTGTACGACACCGAGGACTCGTCGGTGTTCCTGCGGCACCATTCGGAGGAGACCCCCGGCCCCTTGCTCATCTTGTCGTTCGAAGGACGGGACGCCGCGGGGCGCGCCGATGCGGCCGTCCACGAGTCGGGCGGCGCGCCGGGGAACGACTCGCTCGCGGCGCACTGGTGGGAGCATCGCAACGATGCAGTGGAGGAGTTCCGCCGGGTGATGGCGGGGGACGGACTCCTCGGTCCACACGCGGTCATCGACACGATGGAGGTCGCCGGAACGTGGACCGTCCTGCGGAACCTCTATCACGCGATGAAGGAAGCCCTGTCGGCGGAGGCGCTTCTTGCCGGATGTCACCTGTCTCACATCTATCCGGACGGCGCCTGTCTCTACTTCACCGTGGGCTCGATGTGCGAGGACGACCAACAGGCCGCCCGAGTCAACCGCCGGTGGTGGGAGGTCGGAATGCGCGCATGTCTCGATGCCGGCGGAACGATCAGCCATCACCACGGCATCGGGCGGCTGCGGGCGCCGTGGATTCGAGAGGAACTGGGGGAGTGGCACCGGGTCCTGAGCGCGATCAAGAAGACCGTCGACCCGAAGGGCATCATGAATCCGGGGGTACTCGGCCTGTGAGCGAGCGCGGATCGCCGTTCGGCCCGATGACCCTCATCTGCAACGCCCGGGCCGGGCGCGGCGGCGTCGCAAAAGCACTGCCGGAGGTCGTGCGGCGACTCGACGAGCGGGGTTTGTCGCATCGCATCGTTCACACCGAGGGGGCCGGACACGCCACCGAACTCGCACGAGCGGCGCTCCGGTCTGGGTCGCGATTCCTCGTCGCCGTCGGAGGGGACGGCACGATTCACGAGATCGTGAACGGCATGATCGAGGGGGATGCTCCGATCAATCCCGACGCGGTTCTGGGGGTTGTCGCGGCGGGCACCGGCTCCGACTTCATCAAGACGTTCGGGCTTCCGAACCTGCCGGCGCATGCGGTTGCGCACCTCGACGGAGGCGAGTCGTTCCCCATCGACGTCGGCAAGATCACTTACACCGAAGGGGGGCGGGAACGGATCAGGTACTTCCCGAACATCGCAGAAGTGGGCCTGGGGGCGGCGGTCGTCGACAGGGCGGCGCGGCTCCCGCGATGGCTCGGCCCCACGGTGTATCTCGTGGCTTTCTGGCTGTCGATCCTGCGCCACCGGGCCGCACGGGCCCGGGTCGACCTCGTCGACCGGACTTACGAAGGGCCGATGAACAATATGGTCGTCGCCAACGGCCAGTATTTCGGCGGCGGAATGAAAATCGCTCCGAAAGCGGCGCCCACCGACGGTCTCCTCGACGTCCAGATCGAGCACGCACGAAAGCGGGAGGCGATTGCCATCATCCCGAAGATCTTCAAGGGCGAGCACGTTCCGCACCCCGACATCCTCGAGGCAAAAAGGGTCCGACTGTCGATCGAGACGGATCCACCGATGCTAATCGAAGCCGACGGCGAGGTCCTCGGTACGACCCCGGCGAGATTCGAACTCCTGCGCGACGTGATTCGCCTCAAGGTCTAACGCAGGCCGTTGCTTTCGGCGGGACGCGGACGCGCCGCGAGTGCGGTGAGCGTGGCTATCCCGGCGCCCAACACGATGAAGTTGCGAATGCCGAGAAGCGCGAGCTTGAGCGGCGCGCCGGCTTCCGTACCGCCTTCGTAAAACGGCGCGAGGACATCGCCGATCGCGACATAAAAGACGATCTGCGTGAGTGGTGCAATGAGGACGACCGTGAGCACGGCCACCCTGAGCCTCGGGGTGAGCGGGTGCGCCAACGCGGCGGCACCGAGGGCGACGAGCCAAATGGCAAACTGCGGCGAGAAGACGGTTCCAAAGAACATGAGGAGCGCCAGCGTTCCAAACATTGCGGCGGCGAGGAAAGGAGTTTCCCCGCGGGCAACGTGACGCCGAACGATCCAGACTCCTGCCGCAAGTGAGCTCAGGGACAAGAGGCTACCGAAGGTCTTGAGGAGGGGCGAGATGCCCGACACGACTTCGTTCGCCCCAAACTGAAAGTTCGGATACATCGAGTAGCCGAACTTGCTCGCCCCCAACAGCAGGAAGCCCCACGTGCTTTCGACCTGAATGCCGCGTGCGGTGTGATACCCGATGACATCGCGCACCAATTCGTCGCCGGATCCCATCGCAACAACTGGGAGGAGCAACACCGCGGCGGACACACCGACCCCGAGGAGGAACCTCCTCCACATCGGAGCAACCGGCAGCGCCAGCAGGATCAGAAACCCCGGGTAGACCTTGGCCAGGGCACCGAAACCGAGCCAACCTCCCGCTTGTCCCCAGCGAGCCACCGACGCCCGTTGGATCGCCACTATGGTTGCGGTCGCCGGGATGAGATCCAGTCGCAGGTAGATGATCGGGCCCAGGAGCAGTCCCCCGGCAATCCACGTCCACGCCCCGAGGGGCGATCCCCAGCGCCGAGCGAGCCCCATCACACCGGCGAAACATCCGACATCCAGGAGGGCCATGAGCCATATGAACTGATGCGCGTACGCCGATCCAAAAGGCAAGAGGCGCGCCGCGGCAATGAAGGGGAGCACGCCCGGCGGATATTCGATTGCCACCTCGCCGTACGCCCCCCGGTTGTCGTCGACGACGGCGGTGGCCCAAGTTTCGTACTTCAAGAGGTCGCCGTATGCCCCGCCGAGGTGGGGCGGCGTGAACGCCAGCCACACGTTCGCAATGCGGGTCACGGCGAAGGCCGCGATCAGGATGAGAACGACCCGCTTATTCATCACCGGGCAAAGCCCGCAAGGTCCTCCAACTCGTCTGCAAGGCGCGCTGGGAATTCGAGCGGCACGAAGTGACTTCCACCCTCATAAACACCCAGGCGCGCCTCCGGAAGCGTCGCGGCGACATCCTTCATGAGCGACAGCGGCGTGAACGAATCGCGGTCGCCGGCAACGACCAGAGCAGGAGCGCGCACGTTGGCGAGAACCTCGGGAGCCGCCCCACCCGACACGGCTTCAAACGTGGCGAGCATTCGACGCATGTCGCACGATGCGATGCTCTCCAACACCTCGACCGCGGCCGGAATGTCGGCGGTGGGACCCAAAAAACCGGATTGCCTCACGAGGCCGGCAATATCGGCGCGCGTCGTTATGTTCGACAGCAATCCTCCCAGGATGCCGGGGAAATGTTTTGCCACTCCGGCGGCAAGCGGCATCAACCCGGCGACGTCCAACCGGCGCAGAAGCTGCTTCGTAGGGATTCCGTAGCCGCCGCAGACGAGCGCGATCGATGCGACCCGCTCCGGGTAGCGATGCGCGACCTCGAGGGCGATCCTCGTGCCGGTGCTCCACGCGACCAAATGAGCTCGCTCCACGGCGACGTCGTTCAAGACCGCGACCGCATCCTCGGCATGCGCGGCGGCGTCTATGCGGCCCGACCGCGGCGCCTCGGACTCGTGCATCCCCCGTAGGTCCCAGCAGACGGCACCACGCACCTGTAGCGTTCGGCGAAGTACGTTTCGCCAGATCGACAGATCGACCCCGATGGCCGGAACGACGAGATGCGGGATTCCGGTCGCGGCGCCGAGCGGCCGGATCGCGAGCAAGGTCCCGTCGAAGGACGCGGTCCGTCGAACGTCGTGATCGAGCGACGGAGACGTCATCGCAGACCCGACACTCCGGAACCGAGCGGCAGGCCTCGCTCGTGTTCGATCGCACGTCGGTACCTCTCGATTTCCTCGGCGCGACGGTCCTCGTCCCAGCCGAGCTCGCCGGCAAGGAGATCGACCGCGCGGGAGCCCGCCCCCAGACCGGCGTCGTGGTCCGTGAGCGCAAGGCGCGCCCGGCGCGCCAGGAAATCCTCGAGGTGGAAGACCATCTCGTGCCGCGCGGCATAGAGCGCTTCGGCCGCGAGGGTGGGGTGGCCCGGGTCGAGGAGGCCGCAGACGTCCTGGTCGCGCGCCAGATCCAGAACATCCAAGGCTCGGTCGCCGTAAGTTCGAATGAGGGCGGCAACCCCGTCGTCGTCGACTCCCACGACCGCCGCGCGCCGCGTCACCGCGAGCCGAAGCGCGTCGACGTTGCTCGACCCCAGGCGGATCGACCGGGTGGAGCTTTTCACTTCACATCCCAAATCCGGGGCGACGCGATCCACCGCACTCGCCGCCATGCGGCGCCACGTCGTGAGCTTGCCGCCGGTTATGCCGACGATCCCGGGAACGATGTCGTAGACCTTGTGGGTTCGCGACAAGTCGGCGGTGGCGCCGCCCTTTCCCGCGATCAGCGGGCGGAGTCCGGCGTACGCCCCGGCGATGTGGCTTTCCGTGAGGCCGAGGTCGAACGACGCGTTCAGTGCGTCGAGGCAGTAGGCGCGATCGTCTGCTCCAACGTCGGGGCGGTTCATGTCTCCCGTGTACGAAGTGTCCGTGGTGCCGACCAGCACCGCGTCCTGCCACGGGATGACGAACAACATCCGCTTGCCGTCGGCATCCGGGATGAGACCCGCAGCCCCCGAGATGGGCAGGTCCTTAGGTGAGAAGACCAGGTGAATTCCCTTCGACGGCCTGAGCCGCGGCTTGCTCTCGGGTTCCGCCAGACGCTCCACCTCGTCACCCCACACACCTGCCGCGACGATCACTCGGCGGGCTCGGACTTGGATTTCCTCTCCGGTGCCTGCGTCCACTACGACGGCTCGGCATTCGTCCATAGTTCCCTCGAGGGCTGCGACGCCCGCGTGGTTCACCACCGTCGCCCCGCGCCTCACCGCCGCGATGAGGATCTCCATCACGAGGCGCGCGTCGTCCGTCTTGCAATCGCCGTAGAGAAAACCTCCCTTGACTTTTCCCCGTGGGAGGGCGGGAAGCATCTCCTCGGTCTCGTTCGCCGACAGGTATTTGTGGAGTTGGAGACTGCGGAACGACGATAGTGCGTCGTATGCCCACAGCCCGGCACCGAACTTGACGCGCATTTGACGTCCGGTCACAGGGAGAGCGAACGGAATCGCCTCCACCAGGTGCGGCGCGAGCTTGCGAAGCAGCTCGCGCTCTGTCGCCGCCTCGCGCACGAGCCCGAACTGTCTTTGTTCGAGGTAGCGCAGTCCGCCGTGGACCAGCTTGGAAGACTTGCTCGATGTGCCGCAGGCGAAGTCTCCGCGCTCGGCGATCCCGACGCGCAAGCCACGCGCGGACCCATCTAAAGCGATGCCGGCGCCCGTGATACCGCCGCCGACGACGAGGATGTCGAAGGCGCCGTCGCCGAGCCGATCGAGTGCGGCCTTCCGCGTGCCGAGACCACTCACGCGAGCAATCCCGCCGCCCAGCGGATAAAAGTAATCAGGCCGATGATCCAAAACAGGGCGCCGAAGAGAACGAGGGGGCCGAGCCACCAATCCATCTGACGGTGCAGTGGATCCGGGTCGCCCTCGTGGCGGAGGCGCACGACGAGCTGTGCCCCTCCGGTTTGGGCGAAATGAAGGTGTTCTCTTTTGCCTTCGACCACGTCGGCAAGGCCTTGAAGGAGATCGATGATCTCCTGGGCGTCGACCGTCACCGTCACCTCCGGCAGCGGATCCCCGGTGCGATCTTCGATCTTCATGTGGCAGTTGCTCCGTTCACCTCGGTGTACGTCATCCGCGCGACGGCCGAAAACCAGCGTTGCCGCACCGTGCGCGGCACTAGACTGCACGCCATGCCGGCAGACATCCGACTGCTCGACGAGGAGCAGCGTGCGCTCGTACAAATGGTACGGGAGTTCGGTGCTCAGGAGGCTAGGCCGGCCTCCGAGGAATACGAACGGCGCTCGGAGGACCCTCTTCCGCTGTACAAGAAGCTCGCCGAGCTGGGGCTCACCGGGATCCCCTTCCCCGAGGCTTTCGGAGGCGGCGGCCGACCGTACGCCATGTACCTCCTAGTCGTCGAGGAACTCGCCCGCAACTACCTCGGGCTCGCGATCGGGCTGTCCGTCCACACCTTGTGCGCATTCGCGGTGAACGAATTTGGAACGGAGAGGCAACGAAAGGAGATCCTCGAGAAGCTCGCGCTCGGCGAGTGGATGGGCGCGTATTCGCTGTCCGAGCCGCAGTCGGGATCGGATGCCGCCGCATTGACGACGAAAGCAGCACGCGTCGAGGGTGGCTACACACTCAACGGGAGCAAGGTCTTCTGTACCCGCGGCGCGGAGGCAGACGTCGTTCTCGTGATGGCCCGCACCGGGGACCCCGGTGCGAAGGGAATCACCGCATTCCTCATCGAGAAGGACACAAAAGGTTTTTCCGGCAGCAAGAAGGAAGACAAGATGGGGTGGCGTTCGTCTCCCACGTGGATGTTGTCGCTCGAAGAGGTCGAAATGCCCGACGACCACCGTCTCGGAGCAGAAGGCGACGGCTTCAAGATCGCGATGGCATCACTCGACTCGGGCCGTCTCGGGATAGCGGCATGCGCGGTGGGTCTGGCGCAGGCTGCGCTCGACGAGGCGGTTCGCTTCACGAGCGAGCGGGAGCAGTTCGGGCAACCCGTCAACCACAACCAGGGAGTCCAGTTCATGCTTGCCGACATGGCCACCTCGGTCGAAGCCGCCCGTTCGCTCTACCGCCACGCCGCCCGCCTCAAGGACGCCGGTCAGGACTACTCGCTTCAGGCGGCGCAGGCGAAGCTCTTCTGCACCGACGCTGCGATGAGGGTCACGACCGACGCGGTTCAACTGCACGGCGGCTACGGCTACATCACCGACTATCCGGTCGAGCGATTCATGCGCGAGGCGAAGGGGCTTCAGATCGTCGAGGGAACGAACCAGATCCAGCGCTACGTGATCGGCCGCCGGATCACGAAAGCGTAGGGACGGCCCCTCTACAATCGCCGCATGTCGCAGCCGGCGTTCACCATGCAGGTGCAGCTCCACCGGTCCCCGCTGGATGCGCGTCGGGGAATCGTGCGTCTCAACCGCGACGTCCTCGAGCTGCTGCGGGTTCGCCCCTGGGATCCGCTGGCGGTGACCGGCACCCGCAGCACCGGCGCGCTTGCCGCCGCGGCGCCTTCCCACGTTCCGCGCGAGGCGATTCTGCTCGACGACCTAACGATCGCCAATGCGGGAGCCGACGGGGGCGGCACGGTCGTGGTGTCGTCCGCCGTCGCCCACCCGGCGCGCCGCGTGTGTCTTCAGGCCGAGGGAAGCGTCCGCCCCGACCCCGCATCCCTCCGGTTTGCCCTCCTCGGGAAGGTGGTGGTGGCGGGAGACCGCGTTAGCCTCCTTCCGCAGGACTTCGACCGCCCGCCGGGTGCCGGCCCGGTGGAGGGCGTCATCGGTGCGCTCGGGGCGGTGTACGGCGACGCGTGGCAGACGGTCGTCCTCGAGGTGGCGTCCACCGATCCGGGCGGCCTCGTCCGGATCACGATGGAGACCGAGGTGGTGTGGGAGGACGGGCTCTCCACGACCGGCTCGACCACGCCGCTGGCCGCGGCGCCTGCCCGAGAGGACCTTCCCGGTCTCGAGGCCCTCTTCGACCGGCTCGAGGAGAGCTTCGATCTGGGTTTCCACCACAAGGACCTCCTCACGAGCCTCGGCACCAGTGCGCAGATGGGGGTCCTCGTCACCGGACCGCCGGGCTCCGGCAAGGGGGCGCTGGTCGATGCGGTCGCGGCGCATCTCGCGGTCCCCGTATCGCGCTTGTGGGGACCCGCGTTGGCGCGTGCCGAACCGGCCGGCGCGGCAGAAAAGCTCACGCGTGCTCTCCGGACGCCGGGTCCGGCCTTCATCGTCGTCGAAGACGTCGACGCCATCGCCCCGGCCGAAAATCCGGGGCCGCTCTTCAGCGTGCTCCTCGAGGGGATACGTGCGGCGGTGGCGCGCGGCGAGATCGGCGTCATCTGCACCACCGCGCATCCGGAGAGGACGTGCCCCGATCTCCGGTATCCGGGGACCCTGGATGTCGAGCTCGAGATCGCGTTGCCCCAGGCTCCCGACCGCCGCCGCATCCTCGAGGTGCACTCGAAGGCGCTCCCGCTATCGCCCGACGTGGATCTTGAAGATGTGGCGGCTACGACTCCGGGCTTCGTGGCAGCAGACCTCATGGCGCTGTGTCGGGAGGCCGCGCTCAGGGCCGCGCAGCGAGCCGCCGACGGCAAGGAGGCCGAGCCACGTGTGCACGCAGCCGATTTCTCGGCCGCCCTCGAGGTGGTCAAACCGAGCGCTCTCGACGGCGTCTCGGTGGAGGTGGAGCAGATCGACTTCGACGACGTGGGAGACATGGAAGAGGTCAAGCGAGCGCTGACCGAAAGCGCGCTGTGGCCGCTCCGCTACCCCGACACGTTCGAGCGCATGGGGGTCGATCCGCCGACGGGGATGCTGCTGTTCGGCCCACCCGGCTGCGGTAAGACGTTCCTCGTGAAGGCGCTCGCCAACGAGGCTGCCGCCAACTTTCTCTCGATCAAGGGTGCCGAACTGCTGTCCAAATGGGTGGGGGAGTCCGAGCGCGGCGTCCGGGAGCTGTTCCGCCGCGCCCGGAGCGCGGCCCCGGCGATCATCTTCTTCGACGAGATCGATGCGCTCGCTCCTCCGCGGGGAGGCGCCCAGGACACCGGAACGACCGACCGGGTCGTCGCCCAGCTTCTGACCGAGCTCGACGGTGTAGAAGACGTTCGCAGTGTGTTCGTCGTGGGCGCAACCAACCGCCCGGACCTAGTCGACGCGGCGCTTCTCAGACCGGGTCGTATGGAGCGGCTCGTGTACGTCCCGCCGCCGGATGCTCCCGCGCGCGTCTCCATTTTGAAGACGGTGACGCGCCGGATGCCCCTCGGCGTGGATGTCGACATCGACGAGCTCGGCGCCGCATGTGAGGGCTATTCGGCGGCCGACCTCGAGGCGTTGGCTCGTACGGCCGCCATGAGCGCGATGCGGGAGGGACTCGATACGCCTGCGGTGACTTCGGCTCATTTCGAGGCCGCGCGGGCCGAAGTCCACCCGAGTCTGCGGCGCGATCAGATCGCTGCTCTCGAGCGATTCGCCGCCGACCGCACCGGCCGCAGGTGATCGTCGACCCGAGCGGCCAAGAGGCGGCTCCCTCGCCGCAGCGGGGGTCCATCGTGTTCACCGACTGCACCGTCAAACGGTTGCCGGGCGCGGCGACCGCCGACTGGATGCTCGTCGAGGACGGACGCGTGGCCGCCCTCGGATCGGGATCGAACCGCCCGAACGCACACCATGTCGTCCATCTCGACGGCGCCACCGTTCTCCCGGCTTTCTGTGATGCACACGTCCATCTGCCGGCGACCGGCATCTATGCGAGCGGGATGGATTTTCGCGGCGAGACGAAAAAGGGGCGCATCATCGACGACTTTCGGCGCGCCGCGACCGACAAGGGACTGCTGTTCGGCGGAAATTTCGAGGACCCGCTCGATGAACCGATCACGCGCCGGGACCTCGACGCCGCGGTGGGGGACCGTCCTGCCCTCCTCGTTCGCGCCGACATGCATTCATGCGTGGCGTCGACGACCCTCCTCGACGAACTCGACGTGAGCGGTCTCGAAGGAGTCGACGTTGACGAGGCGTCGGTTCCCACCGGTTATCTCAGGGAACGAGCGGCGGCCGCAGCATGGAACCGGTTCGAGACGAGCCTGTCGTCGTCCCAGCAGCGGGATGCGATTCGGCGCGCCGTGTCGCTGGCCTACGCCAAGGGGATCGCAGAGGTGCACGAGATGCACGTAGTCGAGTGGCGTGGATGGGACGCGTTCGACGTATTGCGGGCCGCGGTCGACGACGTCGCCCTTCAGGTGGTGCCTTACGTCGCGTCGGACGACGTCGAACGAGTATGCGGCATGGGATTGTCCCGCATCGGGGGGGACTGGTTCCTCGACGGCTCGTTCGGCTCCCACACGGCGTGGCTCACCGAGCCCTATCGCGGGACGCCACCGGCGGGAACCCCCGCTACCGGGATCGCTTACCGCAGCGACGGAGAGCTCTTCGAGCTGTTCCTCTCTGCCCAGCGCGTTCACATGCAGGTCGGCGTCCACGCGATCGGAGACGCCGCAATCGAGCAGGCGGTGGCAACGTGGGAGAGGGTTGCCGACGCGGAGGGCGTCGCGTCCGTGAGAGCACTCGGTCATCGCATCGAGCATTTCGAATGTGCGAGCGACGACCACATGGGGCGTGCCGCCCGGCTCGGCCTGCGCGCCAGTGTTCAGCCGGCGTTCGATCTCTTGTGGGGAGGAGACGACGGGCTATACGCGCGGCGTATCGGGCCGGAGCGGGCTCGTCTGATGAACCGCTTCGAGACGATGACGAGCCACGGGCTGCTCGTCGGTGCCGGCTCCGATTCGACCGTGACTCCGCTGGATCCGTTCCTCGCGATGAAGGCGCTTCGCAGTCATCACGTCGACGGGGAGCGCTCGGGACGGACGCAGGCGATCCGACTCAACACGATGGGTTCCCGGCTCCTTGCGCGGCGCACCGGACCGGCCGGGGTTCTGGAGCCACCTTTGGCGGCCGATTTCGTCGCGGTGGACCGCGACCCCGCAGCCACGGATGCCGAGGAACTCGGCAGCATCGAGATCATAGGGACGTGGATCGGCGGCATGAGGGTTCATCCGGAGGAGGCAAGGGAGCGGGAGTAACTCGCTCGCGAAATTGGGGGGACGAACTCCGATGCTTCCTGTACCCTCGTCAGACCTGGTCGCGCGGGATGGTGGGACCTCGCCTCCCACGTGAACGTCGAGGCTGTAGAAGGGAGTGATTCCGTGGCCAAGAGAGTCGATGGAATCCGAGCAGTCACCTACGACTGCTGGGGAACGCTTCTGCGGGACCGTGATTTCGAGGGCGCTACGCACCTACGCGTGAGCGCCCTCCGTCGTTTCCTGCCACTCGAAGAACCCGCCGCTTACGAGCTCCTCGAAGAGGCGTGGGCCAAACACGACGAGGCATGGAAGCAAGTGGAGACGTTCGGGCCCGGCCGAATGGCCGCTTACTGCCTCGAGAAGCACGGCATCTTCGACGACGAACCCATTCGCGAGCTGACGAAAGAATTCGAAGAAGCAACCATCTCCACCGGCGTCGATGCGGTCGACGGCGCGCGCGACACGCTCGACGCGCTGCAGTCGGCAGGCATCCGTCTGGGCCTCGTGTGCGATACGGGCCTGACCCCGGGTCGCGTGGTCCGGCAGTTCCTCGACGAGCACGGGCTCCTCGATTTCCTCGAGGCGCAGTGTTTCTCAGACGAGGTCGGGGTCCCGAAGCCGGGCAACGACATTTTTGCGAAGGCCCTGGCCGAACTGGGCGTCAGGCCGCCCGAGGCGATCCACGTAGGCGACCTCCGCCGCACGGATATCGCCGGCGCGCACGACATCGGGATGCACGCGGCACGATTTCGCGGCGTGCACGACGATCGGTCGGACGCGTCCGAGGCCAAAATGGTCTTCGATCGCCACGAACAGATCCTCGAGGCGATCGGCATCCGCTAACGCCCCTGTGTGACGCGCTTCAAGCTCGATGCGGGAGCGAAGTCCGCGGGCAACGAACTTCGAAAATCTCCGAATTTTGTTCTCCGCCGGCCCCGATCGAGGTGCGTTTTTGTCGCACTCGATCGTCACAATGACAACTATGTCATTCAGCCCCGTCGACGAAGCGATCGAGCTGCTCGAGAAGGCCGACGCCGGTCTCGAGCCGGAGCTCCTCACTCGGCCTGCGGCGCTCCGGCTGCTGGAGGCATATGCCCGCGCCGAGAAGCTGGCGTCGTTCGGCAAGGCGGCATTGACCCGCAAGATAGACGACATATCCGAGGTCACCAAGATCACCGGCACCTCGGTGGGAAAGGCCAAGGAGACGGTCACCACGGGCAAGGTGCTGGGGGTGTCGCACGAGCTCAGCGCCGCCCTCAAGGGGGGCGAGATCTCGCTCGATCAGGCGGCTCGGATCGCAGTCGCCGAGGAGGCGGCACCGGGATCGGCCGGAGACCTCGTCCGGGTGGCCAAGAACAACTCGTTCAACGTGCTCACCGACGAGGCCCGCCGGGTGAAGCTCGACGCCGAGCAGCACCACGACTTGGGCGCCCGCCAGCACCGCGCCCGAAGCGCGCGGAGCCACAAAGACGAGCTCGGCATGATCCACATCAACCTCGCCTTGGAGCCCCACATCGGGACCCCGATCGTGAATCGGGCCGAGGCCGGGGCGTCACGCCTTTATCGCAGCGCCAAGAAGGACGGCTCCCCGGAGCCGTTCGAGCGCCACCTGGCCGACGCCTACGCGGCGATGCTCGCCGGGACCGGGACCGGGAAGTCCCGTCGCCCCGAGCTGGTGGTGCTGGTGAGCCACGGGGTGGCCACGAGGGGGTGGAAGGACGTGAAGGAGGGCGAGGTCTGCAAAATCCCCGGGATCGGCCCGGTGCCGCCCCGGGTGGCGAGAGACATCGGCCGCGACGCCTTTCTCACCGGGGTGTTCTTCGACGGGACCGACTTGAGGCACACCAAGCGCTGGAGCCGCAATCCGTCGGTCGAGGTGCTGCTGGCGCTCGAGCTGGGGGAGCCCCCCGACTTCGACGGGATCAAATGCATCGATTGCGGCAACCGCTTCCGCATCGAGAACGACCACGTCGAGCCCCACGTGGCCCATGGCCCCGCGTCCACCGGCAACCTGGAGCACCGGTGTTGGCCGTGTCACCAGGCGAAGACCGAACGCGACCGCAAGGCGGGAAAGCTGAGGCCGCCCGATCCGTGACCCGGGGGCCGAAGCGTCAGTAGGCGCGGGCCCACGTGGCGCGTTCGGTTCCGGCTTTGCCGCACACCGCGCACGGCGCGCCGGGATCCTCGCGCTCGATGGGGAGGAGACGGATCGTTGCCTTCGAATCATCGGTGGCCTTGTCCTCGCAGGCACGATCGCCGCACCATCCGCCGATCCAGAAGCCACCCTCGGCATCGACGCCTTCGACAAATGATTCGTAGGAGGTGATCTCATGCGTATTCGCCTCTCGATACGCGCGTGCGTCCTCGTACAGCGAGCGCTGGGCGTGGTCGAGAAGTGATGCCATCGATGCGATCGCGTCGGCGGTCGAACGCGTCTCCTTAGCCCCAGAGACTCGCTGGGCGACGACGACCTGATCGGCCTCCACGTCCTTGGGGCCGATCTCGATCCTCACCGGCACCCCTTTTAGCTCCCATTCGGCGAACTTGAAACCCGGCCGGTGCTGGTCCCGGTCGTCGACTTTCACGCGCACGTTGTTGCCGGCGAGGGCGTCCCGCACCTTTTCGGCGACCGCCAGCACCGACCCTTGCTCGTCGTCGTTGCGATAGATCGGCACGACCACGACCTGTACGGGCGCGACCGCGGGTGGGAGCCTCAGGCCGGCATCGTCTCCGTGCGCCATGATCGTCCCGCCGACCATGCGCGTCGAGAACCCCCACGACGTGCCCCATGCATATTCCTGTTCGCCTTCTTGATTGAGAAAGCGGCAGTCGTACGCCTTGGAGAAGTTCTGGCCGAGGAAGTGAGAGGTTCCGGACTGCAACGCCTTTGCGTCGCGCATCAGCGCCTCGATGGTCACCGTCTCGACCGCACCTGCGAACCGCTCTTTAGCACTCTTGCGCCCCTTGAGCACCGGAATAGCGAGGACATCCTCGACCACCTCCCGGTAGACCTCGAGCATGCGAAGCACTTCTTCCCATGCCTCTTCCGAAGACGCATGGGCGGTATGTCCCTCCTGCCACAGAAACTCGCTCGTCCTGAGGAACAGGCGCGTTCGCATCTCCCACCGCAGGACGTTGCACCACTGGTTGTAGAGAAACGGCAGATCGCGGTAACTCTGCATCCATTTCCCGTACGTCGACCAGATCGCTGCTTCCGAAGTCGGTCTGATCGCCAGCGGCTCCTCGAGCTCCTGACCCCCGCCGTGGGTGACGACGGCGAGTTCGGGCGAGAAGCCTTCGACGTGTTCGGCCTCCTTCTCGAAAATTTTCATTGGGATCAATAACGGGAAGTAGAGGTTCTCGTGACCGGTGGCCTTGAAGCGGTCGTCCATCGCCCGCTGGATGAACTCCCACACCGCGTACCCGTGCGGCTTGATCACCATCGATCCCTTGGCCATGCCGTGCTCGGCCATGCCCGACTGCTTGACGACCTCCACGTACCATTGGGGAAAGTCTTCGCTCTGGCGCGGCAGCTTGTTCTTTGCCACAGCTACTCGCCCACGATCTGGACCGACACCGTTCGTTCCGACGGCTCACCCAGCTCGACCAGGAGAACGCGCTGCCACCTCCCGAGGTGGAGGCGTCCCTCGAGCGCGGGCACAACCACCGAAGAGGATCCGAGCACGGCGCGCCGGTCCGCGGGCAACTCATCGTCGGACGCGAGGGCCGTCTTGAGGTCGTGCCACAGACCCGATTCGCGTTCGTTGAGGATCAACGAGCAGTCGCGGCCGGACGCAAACGCCGTCACGTGACCGTTCTTTATGCGCGATTCCTCGAGCGCCGCCGCGACCTCGTCCGTCACGTCGACGAAGTCGAGCGAAGCAAGTGTCTTTGTGGACGCCCGGGCCAGATGAGTGCGCATAAAAGGGAGCCTACCGGCGCGCCGCGCGGTCCGTGTGCCGGTTGTCCACAATCGCCGGGGGACAAACTGTGGACGGGTTGTGGAGTGCAGAGAATGTTTCGCGCTCCTGTCGATTTCTGGTTCGGACGTATTGACGCATGATGCCGCGGGGCCGTACGTTGCCCAACGTCCCAAGCAGCTAAACGGAACACCGAAGCACTTCCGGAACCTCTTCGGGGGAACCGGATCCGCTTCCGAGGCGTCTCGATCCCACGGGGCCGCGGCTCTTCGGGACGGAGAACGAAACGGTTGCGGACGGCGATCCTCGCCCGGCTTGCCGGGTAAGGCGCAAGCGACCGGGAGCTTGCTCCCATAGCGTGCGAGTCGTCCGTTTCGCCGGAGGATCGGTGCCGGCGGCTTTGCCGCAGGCGACGTGAACCGGGCGAAGGGTGCAGCATCCGCCACCGGCTTGCCCCGGAGCGGACGGCGGCCCGGCCGAATCGTGAGTGTGAGGTACCGGGCGGTTGCTTGGGGCATTTGATCTCGGGAGACCCGAGCGGCCAGAGGACAACGCTCCAATAACCGGCTCCGGCCGGCTACCGAGCGGCCCCACCGGCCACTCGGGTCTCTCCGTTTTCTCTTCCACTTTCCGGCGCGCATCGCGTAGGGTTGACGTCGCAAATCACCCGCCTTTCGAGGAGCGATCCCACAGTGGCACTTGAGGACGACGGACGCGAGCAAGAAGACCTCGACGACGAAGAAGACGTTGAGGTCGACATCGACGACGAGGAACTCGAGGATCAAGCGCTTCCCGACGAAGAGGAAGAGGACGACGAGTCCAGTCTCGAGGAACTCCTCGCCCAGCGCGCCGCGGCCCGGCGCGCTGCCGGCGACGACGATGAAGAGGAAGAGATCATCACTGCGTTGTCGAGTGAACCCGAGGTGCGCGCGCCGGTGGAGCCGTTGGCCCGCATCGTGCCGGTGAAGGATCGCAAGGAGTTCGTCTGCCGCAGCTGTTACCTGGTGAAGGCGCGCACGCAACTTGCCGACGCCGAGCGCCAGTTGTGTCGCGACTGCGTTTGATCGTCGCCCCGGCATGACCCGGGTTCATGCCGGGTGGGTGCTGGCGGGAGGCGCCGCCCTCGGCCTTGCTTTTCCGGAGGCCGATTTCGGACCACTTGCATGGATCGCGGTCGCGCCGTTGCTGCTCGCGGTCACCGGCGAAACGTCATCCCGCGTCGCGGCGGGCTACGGGATGCTGTTCGGGATCACGTTCTTCGGCGTGCTCCTCGCGTGGCTCTCGATCGTCGGCTACCTCGCGTTCGTTCTCGTAATCATTCTCGAGAGTACGTTCATGGCGCTGTATGCCACGCTCTATCGCTCCTTCGCCCACGCGGCGCGGGGGAGCGCGGGTCGCATCATCGCGGCGCCCGTTTTGTGGGTCGCGATCGAGTTCCTGCGCGCCCACGTTCCCGCCGGAGGATTCGTGTGGGGACAGCTGGCGCAGAGCCAGCACGAAGTGGGATGGATGCTTCGCCCGGCCGCCCTCGGCGGGGGATGGCTGGTCGCGTTCATCGTCATCGCAATCAACGCGCTCGTTGCAGAATCACTGCGTCGCAGGAACTGGAGGGCCGCGTGTGGCGCGCTGGCGCTGGTGGTGCTGCCGGTCCTCGTCCCCCAGAACTCGAGCGGAGGGAAACCGTTACGCGTCGCGATCGTGCAGGGCAACGTTCCTCGCGACTTCGCCGGCAGCTCGTTCGACAAACATATCGAGATCACCCGGAGCCACTCGGAGCTTACGCAGCAGCTGGACCCGGACGCGGTAGACCTCGTCGTGTGGCCGGAGTCGGCGATGAACCTTGATTTCCGGCAGGTGCCCGAGGTGGAGCTTCTGCTCCTAGATGCCGCGCGTGCGGTGGGCCGGCCGATGATCGTCGGCGGCAACCTCGAGGCTCCCGGCGACCGTTATCGGGTGATGGCGTTCCAGGTGTCGCCGGAGGGAGAGGTGATCGATTCGTACCAGAAGACCCATTTGGTCCCGTTCGGCGAGTACGTTCCGGCGCGCGGTGCGATCGGGTGGATCCCGATGCTGGATCAGGTTCCCCGCGATGCCGTCGCGGGGAAGGAACGCACGATATTCGACGTCGCCGGAGGCTCGGTGGCGCCGGTCATCTCGTTCGAGGGCGACTTCGGGTCGCTCGTGCGGGAACGTATCGCCGAGGGCGGAAGAATGCTCGTGGTCGCAACCAACACCTCGACGTGGGGGGAATCGTGGGCGTCGGCACAGCACGTCGCCTTCAGCCGCGTCCGGGCGGTCGAGAACGGCGTCTGGGTCGTGCATGCCGCGATCAGCGGCATCTCCGCGGTGATAGCGCCCGACGGCAGGGTGACGGGATCGCTCCCGCTGTGGACTGCCGGAACCCTCGTTCGCAACGTGTCGTTCGCCGACTCGATCACGCCGTACGCGCGCATGGGCGATTGGGTCCCGTGGGGCTGCATCATCGGAGTGGCCGCGCTCGCCGTCCTAGCGGTGCGCCGTAGGTAAGGTGACCCGGTGAGCAAGACGAAGTTCGGCGGACGGGCGCTGGTAATCGTCCCGACCTACAACGAGAAGGACTCGATCGATGAGGTGATCGAACGCCTTTTCACCGGCGCGCCGGACGGCCTCGAGCTCCTGATCGTCGACGACGGCTCGCCCGACGGCACCGCCGACGTCGCCGAGTCGCACGCATCCACGCATCCCGTGCACGTGCTTCGGCGCGCCGGGAAGCAGGGCCTCGGCACCGCCTACGTGACCGGGTTCAAATGGGGGATCGAGCGCGGCTTCGATGCGGTCGTGGAGATGGACGCGGATCTATCTCATGACCCGGCTATGGTGCCGAAGCTTGTCGACGAGCTTTCACGTGCCGACCTCGTCGTGGGTTCCCGCTACATCCCGGGGGGACGGATCGAAAACTGGAGCCGGCTTCGCCAGTTGCTGTCGCGCGCCGGCAACATCTACGCGCGGGCGTGGCTCGGCTATACCGTGCGCGACTCGACGAGCGGTTTCCGCGCCTATCGAACCTCGATCCTCGAGGGCGCCAATTTGACCGACGTCCGGAGCGAAGGTTACGGCTTCCAGATCGAGATGACCCGGCGCGTGCACCGCTCGGGAGGACGCATCGTCGAGGTCCCGATCACGTTCGTCGAGCGGGTCCACGGCACGTCGAAGATGAGCCGCCGCATCGTCGCCGAAGCCCTGCTCTCGGTCACCCGCTGGGGGCTGCGCGACCGCTTCTTCGCGCGCCGCGCCGGCGCGTAACGGCTAGGGTCGCTCCCCGAACATCGTCCGGGCGGCGTGGAGCGCGTCGGCGCCCCGGAGCACGGTTGTATCCGGAGGTAGGTCCTTCGGATCGAACGCGGTGCGTTCGGCCCCTGCTCCCGCCAGCACCCGCACGTCGAGCGGTTCGTCGATGTCGAACACGACGACGCTACCGACTTTTGCCTTCTGCTCGTCCGTCATCCACCGGGGCGGAGGATCCAGAACGTCCACCCCGGGGAGGTGCCCGACGATCTCTTCCTTGGAGCGGGCGCGCACCGCCGCGAGCACCTTCCCGGTGCCCCCCGAGTCGGGGCGCGCGATCAAAAACTCCCTTTTCTCCACCGACATAGTTTAGGCGGCCCGCCGCTACAGGTCGCGGTCGCCAATCCATTTCTCGGTGGCGGGGGGGCGCCACCGCTCGAGCCGGGAAAGCAGCTCTCGGGGATCGGTACCGACGACCACGATGTCGCGGTGCTCCTCTCTGACGAAGCCCTCGGTTACCGCGTGATCGAAGAAGCGAAGGAGCGGCTCGTAATAGCCGGCGACGTCGAGGAGGCCGAGGGCTTTGTCGTGAAGCCCGAGCTGCGACCACGTGAGCGTCTCGAAGAACTCCTCCAACGTTCCGAAACCGCCGGGGAGGGCGATGAACGCGTCGGAGAGATCGGCCATGAGCGCCTTGCGCTCGTGCATCGAGTCGACCACCCGGAGGTCACCGAGGTCGTCCCAGCCGATCTCGCGGGCGAGGAGCGCCTCCGGGATGACGCCGGTGACTTGGCCGCCGGCGTCGAGGGCGGCGGCGGCGACCTCGCCCATGAGGCCGACCCGGCCGCCGCCGTAGACGAGCCCGAGGCCGGCATCGGCAACCGTGCGCCCCAGATCCCGCGCCGCCGCCGCGTAGACCCCGTCGACGCCGTGGTTCGATCCACAAAACACGCACACGCGCTTCACGGTGGACTACTTTGCAACATCGCACGGCTTATCCCGCGCACACCTGCGGCCGCCCCTCTCGGCCCCGCTCGGGTTCTCCCATAATCACGGTTATGTAAAGTTGCCCACGAGCGTCCGCTCCGCCCTTTCTGTGCCTCTGGTTTCGGCCGGCGACAGCGCAGGCACACAAAGATCGCTCAGGTGCGGCGCCCGGCGCGCGCGACCAGGTCTCTCTCGACGTCCTCGCTCGGCCCGGCGCGCCGGGCGCTTTCCTCGCCCCGGGAGCGGTCCCACGCGAGCGTGTCGCGAATCGTCTCCGCAAGCGGACGGAACAGCAGGCCCTCCCAGCGCGCCCTCGTGGAGTCGACGTCCATGTCGAAGCGGCCGCCGTCTTCGGCGCGCGACCACAGCGGGAGTGAGTCCTCGACCTCGGCCTCGATCTTGTCGTCTGCTACCCAATGGAAGGAGGCGTCGGCTCCGGTCACCGCCCGGATGCGGGACAACAGGCGGCCGAACGACAGCCGGTAGTCGGGACCGGCCGCGTTGTAGACGCCGGGGCGTCGCCGCATCGACATCCACCCGATCCATTCGCCGAGATCGCGGGCGTCGACGATTTGGACGAGGCGCTCGGGATCGCCCGGGACCGCGACGTCGCCCCCCGTCGCGGTGCGAGCCACCCAGTAGGTGAAGCGATCGGTGGGATCGTGCGGTCCGACGACGATGCCCGGCCGGACGACCAAGGCCCGGCGGCCGAAGACCTCGCGGATCACGTCCTCGCACGCCACCTTGAGGCGCCCGTAGCTCTCGGAGGTGATCTCTTCGTCGGCCGTCTCCGGCGCCACCGTCGGCGAGTCCTCCCCCACTTCGACCCAGCGGGGATAGACGGACACGGTCGAGACGAAGGTCAGATGTTGGACGGCGTCTTGGAGAAGCTCGGCGGAGCGGCGCACGACGCGCGGAACGTAAGCGTTCACGTCGATCGCTCGGTCCCACGAGCGCCCCTCGAGTGCGGACAGATCGCCGTCGCGGTCGCCGCGCAGATGCTCCGCGTCCGGGAACAGATCGGGGTTCGTTCGCCCGCGGGTGAACAGCGTGACCGAATGGCCGGCGTCGAGCAGCGCGCTCACGATGTGGCGGCCGACGAACTGTGTCCCTCCGAGCACGAGATAGCGCATGACCGTGCAGCCTATGCGCCGTCGGGCTCAGTGCGACTTGTGGGCGCGTTCCTTCCAGCGCTCGATCCTGCGCCGCGTCTCCTCGGAGATCGTCCCGTCGGCGTTCGTAACCACGAACAAGCCCTCCATCCCGAGATCGGAGTGCGACTGCACGTGACAGTGATACATCCATGCACCCGGTCCCACGCCTTCGCCGGCGATCACCTGGAAACCGAACGAGTCGGCGGGGCCGACCGTTCTGTTGTCGATGATGCGGGTTTCGTCCTCGAACCCGGACGGGATGCCGGTGCGATTGTCGACCCAGCGGTGGCCGTGGAGATGGAACGTGTGGTGAAGCTCGCCGTGGCCGATGACCACGAATTCCACCCGCTCTCCGAAGGCCGCGGTCGGCATCGGGGTCTTCGGTGCGCGCTTCAGGTTGAAACCGAATCCCTGCATCACGAGGACGACGCGCTGATCCGGAATCGGATCGCCCTGGCGCCGGATCACGATCGCGCCGAACAGACCCTTCGACACACCGACCGTGCCGTGCGTAGTTCCCATGCAGTGGTCGTGGTAGTGCCAGTAGCCGGCGCTGCCCGGATCGACGGTGCCGTCGGGGCGCGTGGTGGGCGCCTGCGCGTTGAACACGAACCGGCGCGTCTTGCCCGGTTTTACACACGAATCGTTGAGGGGCGTTCCGTCGCTTTCGACCGTGTAACCGACGCCATGTGCGTGCATCGACATCTTGCGATCGGCTTCGTTGACAAAGGTGACGAACAGACAGTCACCCTCGGTAAGCTCGATCGTCGGCCCGGGGATGCTTCCCTTCTCGCCGGGCAGGGCGTAGGCGTATTTGTTCCTGCCCTTCTTGACCCCGCGAATCGTCATCGATTTGTCGGGGGTGTCACATACCTGCTCCCCCGGCTGGATGGACTGAGTCGCGTGGGTAGGCAGTGAGCTCCCCGCGGCCACTGCGACGACGAGCAGGGAGAAAACGATTCGAGAGCGCATGCGTCTTTCATCCTTGGTTTGGTGGGCAAAACAACGCGCCCCTCGGGACGCAGCGGTCAATAAAACCATGCGGAGCGCGTGAAGACCACCACTCCGAGGGTGGCAACCGGGACGAGCACCATCAGCAGATACTCGTGCAGACGGCGGTTCCGGGCGGAGGCGGCGGCGAGGAACAGCGCGACCGGGAAGAACGACAAGAGCATCCGCGGAATGCTGAAGTACCACGTGCTGGTCATGAGCGCGACCAGGGTCGCGGCCATAAAGGCGGCAAAGCCCCACTCACGGCGGGCGAGCGCCCACGCGACGAACAGGACCCCCGCCGCGGCGGCGACGATTTCGATCCCCCACGCGAACCGCCAGTTCGCCGCGTTCCCCTGGTTGAGCACGGAGCTCCAGGTGGCTCGCAAAGAGTCCACGGGACCCACGAAGTCGCGGAACCACCCCAGCCGCTGATCGGTAAAGAAGTAGAACGCGTCTCCCTTTACCCGCTCGAGATATGCCCCGTAGGCGAGCAGAGGAAGAGCCCCGGCGGCGAGTGCGCCGAGTGCAGCCAATCCGGTCTTGAGGCGAAAGTCCTTTCCACGCACGAACTCCCACGCGAGGCCGAACAGCACGAAGAGGCCGGCGGCGCGGGATGCCACCGCAATCGCGGCCGGAAACGCCGCGAGGTGCCAGCGCGCCCGGCGAGCGTAGAAGAACGCGGGCACCGCGCCGGAGAGGAACAGCGCCTCGCTGTAAGGCGCGACGAGGAATACGGCGGTCGGAAAGAACGACAGGTAGAGAATCGCATTCCGCCCGGCATCACCACCGATTTCTTCGTCTGCGAGACGATATAGAAAACCAAGCGCAACGATCGTCGCAACCGTCGAGATCAACAGACCCGCTCCGACCCACGGCAGGCCGAGCCCGTGGAGAGCTTTCATCAGCAACGGAAAAAGGGGAAAGAACGCGGTCGCATGAGGTTCCGTGCGCGGATCGGTGTAACCGAATTCGGCAACCCGCTGGAACAGAGCGGCATCCCACCGGTTCCACATGCCGAACAGTCCCTCTCCGGGCGAGGGGCCACTCGACGTGAAGTACCACGAAGCCGCGAATGCAACCGCAAAGAAGACGGCCCGGGTTACCAGCGTGACGACGATCGCGTTGCGCCACGGTGCGAACTTGTCCCCCGTCGGCTCCGCCGCATGCGGTCGCGGTTCCTCGACTTGTTCGGGCGAAGACTCGAGCGAACGCACGCTCTTACTCGGGCGTCCAGCGCACCCGCAACTCGCGCGCGGCGCGTGCTTCGTCGGGGCGCCTAACCGGCGTTGTGATCGGCGCGCCGTGCAGCAGGTCGGGATTTTCCTCGGCCTCGCGCGCGATCTGTATGAGCGCGTCCGCCAGGCCGTCGATCGTTTCCTTCGACTCGGTTTCGGTTGGCTCGACCATTAGCGCCTCTTCGACCACCAGCGGGAAGTAGACCGTCGGCGGGTGGTAGCCGAGGTCGATGAGGCGCTTGGCGGCATCCATGGTACGAACGCCGTGCTTCTTGAATCTCTTGCCCGAAGCTACGAACTCGTGCATGCACGCCCCCGGGTAGGCGGTCGGGAACGCGTCGCCGACGAGCACCCTGAGGTAGTTCGCGTTGAGAACGGCGCGCTCCGCGACGCGACGCAATCCGTCGGGCCCGAGGGAGCGGAGGTAGGCGTAGGCGCGCACGTTGATCCCAAAATTTCCGTGAAACGAGTGAATGCGCCCTATCGAGTCGGGCCGGTCGTGATCCCATCGCCATCTCTCCGCGCGGTCGTCCCACGCCAGCACCGGCGCCGGCAAGAAGCGCTCGAGACGACCCGATACTGCCAGCGGCCCGGACCCCGGTCCCCCGCCGCCGTGGGGAGTCGCAAACGTCTTGTGCAGGTTCATGTGAACTATGTCGAAGCCCATGTCGCCCGGCCGAACGACCCCGACGATCGAGTTGAAGTTGGCGCCGTCGTAGTAAAGGAGCCCGCCCACGTCGTGGACCATGCGCGCGATCTCGACGATGTCCCGCTCGAACAGCCCGAGCGTGTTGGGGTTCGTGAGCATCAAGCCCGCCACGTCTTCGTCTAGTGCCTCCTTTAACGCCCCTAGATCTACGAGCCCGCGCCCGTCGGACGGCACCTCCTGAGCCTTCCATCCCGCGAGGGACACGCTCGCGGGATTGGTCCCATGGGCGGAGTCGGGGATGATGACTTTCTTCCGCTCGTTCCCTTGCTTGCGGTGGAACGCGCGCATGATGAGGAGCCCGGTAAGCTCGCCCTGAGCACCGGCCGCGGGCTGGAAAGTGAGCCGCGCCATTCCCGTCGCCTCACACAACGCGCGCTCGAGGGTGCCGAGGAGCTCCAGAGCCCCCCCGACCAGGTCGTCGTCGCTCAACGGATGCAGGCGGGCAAATCCGGGAAGCGCCGCTGCGTCCTCGGCGACCTTGGGGTTGTACTTCATCGTGCACGAGCCGAGCGGGTAGGCACCCACGTCGATCGCCCAGTTCCGCTGCGACAGACGCGTGTAGTGCATGACGAGGTCTCGCTCGGAAACTTCGGGAAGCCGCGGCGGCTCATCGCGCCGCAGCTCATCGGGGAGGAGCTCCTCGATGCTCGGTGCATCGACCCCGACCTCGGGCAGGGACCATGCGCGACGGCCGGGCCGCGAGCGTTCGAAAATGAGGGAGAAAGGCTCCTCGCGCGTCCCGGCAGAAGATTCCAACGACCCGGTCATCTTTCGGCGAGCTCCTTCTCGATCGCCTCGGCCAGACCGTTGATGTCGTCCTCGGTCCGCCGCTCGGTGACCGCGATGACGAAGCAGTCGTCGAGGTGCGGGAACCACCGACCCAACGCGGGACCGGCGAGGAACCCGCGGCGGGCGAGTCCACGCACCAACTCCGCGCCCGGCACCGGCGTCTGCACCACGATCTCCTTGAAGTGCGTCCCTTCGAAGCGCACCCGGCACCCGGAGATCGCGGCGAGCCGGCGCGCTGCATACGCGGTCCGGCGCAGACACACCTCGCCCACCCGTCGAAGTCCTTCCGGGCCGAGCCACGACAGGTGAACGCCTGCCGCGATCGCCATCAGGGTCTGGTTGGTGCATACGTTGCTCGTTGCCTTCGCCCGCCGGATGTGCTGCTCCCTCGCCTGCAGCGTGAGAACGAAGGCGCGCCGGCCGTCGGCGTCCAGGGTCTCCCCCGCTATCCGCCCGGGCACCTGCCGGACCAGGTCGAGAGTGGTGGCGAACAGGCCGACGTAGGGGCCTCCATAGACCATGGGGTTCCCCAACGACGCACCCTCGGCCACCGCGACATCGACGCCGAACGCGCCCGGCGGCCGCAGGATGCCCATGGCGGTCGGATCCGATACCGCTACCGTACGGGCTCCGGCCCCCCGCGCCGCCGCCACCGCCCCGGCTAAATCTTCGATCCGCCCGAACACGTTGGGCGATTGCACCACGACGCAGGCGGCGTCACCGACATCGATTTCGTTCCACGCCACCACGCCGTCGTCGCCGAATGGAACCACGTCCACCCGTAGGCCTAGACCTGAAGTGTAGGTTTTGAGAACGTCGGTGAAGTGGGGGTGAACCGATGCCGCCACCACCGCCCGCTCGCGGCCGGTGACCCGGACGGTCAGGTTGACCGCTTCGGTCACCGCGTTGGCACCGTCGTAAAGCGATGCGTTCGCAACCTCGAGGCCGAAGATCTCGCAGACCAGCGTCTGGAACTCGTAAACCGCCTGCAGAACGCCCTGCGACAGCTCCGGCTGGTAGGGGGTGTAGCTGGTGGCGAACTCGGCGCGGCTCGCAAGCGCCGTGACCGCGGAGGGGACGTGGTGGTCGTACGCGCCGCCGCCGGCGAAGCAGACGAGGTCCGCCGCCCCCTGCGACTTCCGCGCGAGGACGGAGAGATGGTCGAGCAGCTCGGGCTCGCTGAGCGCGGGCGGGACCGACAGCGGGCCTTCGAGCCGTACCGATCCCGGAACCGGTTCGAAAAGTTCGCCGATGTCCGACAACCCGATCGTCTCCAGCATCGAACGATCGTCGGCGGCGGTGTGCGGCAGAAAATCCACAGGGCCCCTCAGCTATTGTCGACTTCTCGACTTGACGATTTGCCTACTTCTTTCGCACGAACGGCGGCTTCACGATATCGCCTTCGACCTTCCTGCCGCGCCCCTCGACAGCGACCCGCTCGCCCTCCCGGGGCACCCGGTCCGCGGGTGCGTACGCAACCGCGATCCCGGTCCCGAGGGTCGGCGAGTAGTTGCCGCTCACGACCCGGCCGGCGGCCTCGCCCGAGATGAGGACTCGATAACCGGGTCGGGGCACGCCGCGCTGGATGCAGCGGATGCCGAAGAGCCGCTTGCGCGGGCCGCGCTCCTTGACCTCGAGCAACGCCTCCCTGCCGCGAAAAGGTGCATCCCACGACACCGCCCAGCCGAGGCCGGCCTCGAGCGGATTCGTGTCTTGGTCGATCTCGTGGCCGTACAACGCGTATCCCATCTCCAGGCGGAGCGTGTCGCGGGCCCCCAGGCCGACCGGGGCCGCCCCGGCGTCGACGAGCGCCCGAAAAGCGGCCGGCGCTTCCGCCGCCGGCGCATAGAGCTCGATCCCCCGCTCCCCCGTGTAGCCGGTGCGGGCGACGAATCCCGGCGCGCCGAAGACGTCTACGCCGGTCCAGCTGTGCAGGCGCATGTCGACCGTGGCCGTGTCGAAGACGCGGTCGAACACCTCGAGCGACGCCGGCCCCTGCACCGCCAGGATCGCCCACCGGTCCCACTCGTCCACGGGATCGACGCCGCTCACAACCAATGCCTCGGCGACGGCGGCCACGTTGCCGGCATTGGGAACGACGAGCCACTCGTTCGCTCCGAGCCTGTAGACGAAGACGTCGTCGATGCATCCCGCGCTCTCGTCGAGAACCAGCGCGTACGTCGCCCGGCCGGGCTCGAGGGCCCCCACGTCTGCCGTCACCGCCCGCTGCAGAGCTTCTCCGTCGTCCGCGACCCGGAGCTTCCCGAGATGGGAGACGTCGAATACTCCGACGCCGTTCCGAACCGCGTTGTGCTCGGCGATGATGCCCGCGTACTGGAGCGGCATCTCCCATCCTCCGAACTCGGTCAGCTTTGCCCCGAGGCGGCGATGCTCGTCGAGAAGAGGCGACGCCCGTCGGCCGGGGGCGGCCATTTCAGCCGGCGAGCGCGGGTCCGAGCAGCCCCCGGGCATCGTCCTCCGGCACCCCGGCCGGTTCGGGCTGCAACAACGGCCCCTGCGAGGGCTCCTCGAGACCGTACTTAACGAGCAGGTTCAGGTAATCCCGCTGATAGAGGATCTTGCACCGCACGTCCGGATACAGCTGCATCAGGCGGCGCGCCTTGCGATTCTTCTTCGTGACGAGCTTTTGGTTGAGGGTCGTGATCTCGATGTAGAGGTCGAACGCAGGCAGGTAGAAGTCGGGAGAAAAACGCTGGGTTGCGTTTCCGTGCCGGTCCCACTCGATGTCGAACGTCGTGGGCTCGTATTCCCAGTCGATCTGGTAGAAGTCGAGCAGCTTCGCAAACTGCCGCTCGCTGTTATGGGCAAACGAGACGAGTTCGTGCGGAAGCGGTTCGATCAACTCCCGCCCACTTGCCTGAGAGACGCCTCAACCCTCCTTCGCCCGAAGATCCCTTTCGTTTGTCGGAACGTACCCCGTGTCCACCCGTTCAGGCCGGAGTTGACGCAAATCTCCCGCTAGTTGTTCGCGCACGCGACCGACCGCGACGATGGCGCCCAGCACTCCCTGCCCCTTCCTCAAGAGGTCGACGACCTCGGCATCGCTCGTGCAGGCATAGACGCCGGCGCCGTCCGTGACGATCGTCGCTTTCGACCAGTCCCCTTGGAGGTCGGTCCGGACGTAGTCGATCGCCTGACGCACCTTTTGCAGGGACGCCCCCGCGTCGACGAGCTGTTTGATCACCTTGAGCTGGAGAAGGTCGTTGAACGAATAGAGCCGCTGCGTTCCCGAGCCGGACGCCGGGTGCACCGACGGAGTAACGAGTCCGGTGCGCGTCCAATAGTCGAGCTGACGATAGGTGATGCCGACGATCTTGCAGGCCTGCGGTCCCCGGTAGCCCTGCTCGTCCATGCGGGTGTCCCCTTTCGGGCGTCGAGTCACACCCTCGTAGTTACGAGGGTGGAAAGCGTCGCACACCCGCGCGCGCGTGTCAACAAAGGGTGACGTTGCACGTGACCCTTTGTTAAGCCTGAAAGTCCTCCGGGCTCACCTGATCGAGGAACTCGCGGAATTTCTCGACCTCCGTCTCCTCGTCGTCCTTGAGCTCGATCCCCGCTTGGTCGAGAACCTCCTCCGACGCGAAGATCGGCGCGTTGATACGCACCGCCAGCGCGATCGCATCGCTCGGGCGCGACGACACCTCGCTCGTGCCCTGCCCGGTGTTCATGCGGATGATCGCGTAGAAGGTCTGCTCGATCAGCTCGCTGATGAGAATCCGCTCGACGTCGACGCCGGCCTCGCTGAGCACGTCGCGCATCAGGTCGTGGGTCATCGGTCGTGGGGTTTGGATTCCTTGCAGGGCGAAGGCGATGGCGGTTGCTTCCACGGCGCCGATCCAGATGGGCAGGTAGCGTTCGCCGCCCGATTCCTTGAGGAGCACGATCGGCTGATTCGAGGGCAGCTCCACGCGCACTCCAACGAGCTGAAGCTCGATCATGTCAGGGAAGTTACCACCCTCGCGTCCGGCCAAATCGACTGAGCGAGGTCCTTTCTTACCCGTCGCGACCGCCGAACAACGGGCGATCCAGAAGTCGCGGCTCGTTGGCGAGGCGCGGCAGGTCGCGCACCGCCAGCAGATCCGGCGAGTTTCGGTAACGCCCCTGGAAGTCCATCCCATAACCCACCACGAAGACGTCGGGGATCTCGAACGCCCGATGCTCGAGAGTTACCGGAACGATGCGGCGCGCCGACTTGTCCAGAAGCGTGACCGTCCGAAGCGAACGAGGTCGCCGTTCGGAAAGAGCTTTGCGCAGGTAGGTCAACGTCAGTCCGGTGTCGACGATGTCCTCGACGATCACGACATCTCTCCCGCCGATGTCGTTTTCCAGGTCCTTCAGAATCCGTACCACGGTCGGCTGCGATGCACCTGCCTCATAAGAGGAGATCGCCATGAAATCGACCGCTACGTCGATCGACATGGCGCGCACGAGATCGGCGAGGAACAAAGTCGAGCCTTTGAGCACGCCGACCATGATCGGCGGCTCGCTCCCTTCGAAAATCTGAGAGAGTTCCTCCCCGAGCTCCGCACATGCCGTCGCGAGCTGCTCACGCGTGATGAGGATTTCGACCGATCCGGTCGCCTCCGACGCGCCGAGAGATCCGTCACCCGGGGTCACGACGCGCGCCCGAGGGTTGCCGCCGCCGCACGCACCACGCGGACGAGAGCGAGAACCGGCCACGGCATGTCGTCGTCTCGCACTGCGTCGGCGGCAACGACCGGCACCCGACCAACCTCTATTCTGCGCGACGTCACGAGGACATCGCCCACCACCTCCCCCGGAAGGACGGGAGCGGTGGCGTTGGGCGCAAACCGCACCGCGATCGACTCCGGCGGCTGTGGGCCGCGCACCCGCTCGAGTGGATGCACCGCAGTGGCGCCCCCGGGGAACACGAGGGCCGCGACGGGGGCTGGCCCGTCGAGCAGGATGGTCCGCTCCAACGTCCTGAAACCGAGATTCAGAAGCGCCCGCGCGTCCTCAGCGGGATCTTCCGCCCGCATCGCCACCGCCACGAGCGTCCGGCCCCGCCGCCGGGCCGCGGCGACCAGGACGTTGCCGGCGCCGGCGGTGAACCCGGTTTTGATCCCTACCGCGCCGGAGTAGGTGTCAAGTAGAGGGTTACGGTTTTCCACCCGCGTCAAATCCCCGGAGACCGTGATCGGAGCGGCCGCCGTAGCCACGATTGCCGCCAGCGGCGGTTCCGCCAGCAAGGCGCGGCCGAAAACCGCCAGGTCGTGGGCGGTGGAGTAATGCCCGGGGCGGTCGAGGCCGTGCGCGGTCACGAATCGGGTGTCGTCGGCGCCGAGCTCGGACGCGAGCCGGTTCATGCGCTCCACGAACGCTTCCTCGGTTCCGGCCACGTGCTCCGCCAGCGCCACCGCCGCGTCGTTGGACGACGACAACAGCAGACCGACGAGGGAGTCGTGCACGGTTATCCGGTCGCCGGTCTCGAGGTCCAAGCCGCCTCCTCCGGTGGAGGCGGCCGCAGCCGACACGGACACGACCTCGTCGCCGTCGGTACCGGTGACCACCAAGGCGGTCGCCATCTTCGTGGTGCTTGCGTTCGGAAGTCGCAAATCCGGCTGCCGCGCGAACAACGTCCTGCCGGTGTCGTCGACGAGGATGCACGCCGCGCACGTCAGGCGGCGCTCTTCGAACCGGGGACGCGCCGGAGCCGCCGACGGCATCGACCACAGCGCGGCCAGAAGAGCCAGCAGGGAAAGGCGAATCCCGGCAGCCCACTTATCGACTTGTCGACAAGACGCCGCTCCTCCTCCCCCGCCGGCGCCGCTAAATCTCGCAAGAGGCCGGGGCCGGGGGGGCGATGTCGACTTGTTTCCTCGGCGACGGATCGACTTCAGAGCAGATCCCGCAACGAGGTGGCGAGCATCCCTTCGCGCATTTGCCGGGAGAGACTCGCGAGCTCCCGGACCGAACGGGACGCCTCTTTTCCCGCGCCGGAGTCCCTCCGGCGAGCGACCGGAGTGACTATCTGTTCGAAGAACGCCGCCTCCCGCTCCGCGAACTGACGGTACATCCGAAGGTGCCGCGCCTCGATTCCGAACGAGAAGAACTTCTTGGCCGCAGTAGCGACGAGGAGATCGTGTTCGTCGTAAAGATCGAGGTCGCGCCGCGGCAGCAGCCCGAATTCTTCGAGGCTCGAAAGCTCGTCCTCCGCCAGCCCGGAGCTGCTGCGCAGCTCCTCACGGGACAACTGCACCCCCAAGAGGTTCGCGGCGGGTTCGGCCGCCGGCTTGCGGACCACCTCGGCTCCGGCGGGGCCCGCACCGTTCGGCGCGACCGGAAAATCCCCTCCCCCACGATCGACCTCGTCGAGTCGTTCTCTGATCACCCTGAGCGGGAGGAAATGGTCCCGCTGCAGCGACAGGATGAAGCGGATGCGCCGCACGTCCGGCTCGTAAAACTTTCGGTAGCCCGAACCCGTGCGCTCGGGGGCGATCAGCCCCTCCGCCTCGAGGAACCTGATCTTCGAGATGCTCACGTCGGGAAACTCCTCGCGAACCTGCTCGAGGACCTCTCCGATGCTCAGGTAGTCACGCGACCTCGATAAAGGCATCGCCTAAGCTCCCGAAAGAAACACGAGCTTGAACTTGCCGATTTGGATCTCGTCCCCGGAGCGCAGGTCGGCATCCTCGACCCGCTCTCGGTTCACGTACGTTCCGTTCAGGCTGCCGACGTCGTGCAGCACGAAATCCCCACCCCGGCGGCGGATTTCGGCATGCCGGCGTGAGACGGTGATGTCGTCGAGAAAGATGTCGCTGTCGGGGTGGCGGCCGATGCGGGTGACCGGAGTGTCCTGGAAGAACTTGCTCCCGGCGTTCGGCCCGCGCTTCACGACTAGGACTGCCTTGCCCCCCTCGAGTTCGTCGGGGGAGATGTGGATTTCTTCGTCGACGTCTGCCTCGAGATCGGCGGGTTGAAACGTGATGGTGGTATCGGCGCCGCCCGGCTCGACCGCCAGCGGGGCGCCGCACGACGAACAGAAGTTGGCGCCTTGGGGGTTCTTGTGCCCACAGTTCGTACAGTACATGGCGTGACCCTATACCACAGCTTTAGACTTGGTCAACTCTACGATCACTCCTCGCTCATCAACTTTCGGTAATCGTCTGCCGCCATCAAACCGTCGAGCGAGTCACCGCCCGCAGGCTCGATCCGAACCAGCCACCCCCGCCCATACGGGTCCTGGTTGATCACCTCCGGATGCTGCTCCACGTCCCCGTTCTTCTCGAGCACCGTGCCGCCCACGGGACTGAAGATGTCGGAGACCGATTTCGTCGACTCGACCTCGCCAAGGGGGACGCCTGCCTCGACCTGAGAACCCGGCTCCGGCAGCCCGACGAAAACCACGTCTCCCAGCTGGTCCTGTGCGTAATCCGTGATCCCGACGGTTATCTTGCCGTCCTCTTCTTTGGCCCATTCGTGCTGATCCGTGTATCTACGATCCCCGGGCACCTCGACCACGGCGGCTCCTTTCACTCCTTGTCGACATATCGTCTTATCGATGAATCACTGCGCGGAACGCGTTTTCGAACCGACCGTCCCCGCGGCTCCGACCGCGCGCAGCCGGCTCACCGCCTCTGCCGCGTACATGAACCCTGCGACCCAGTACAAGAACGCCCCGACGCCGACGAAGGGTATCCCCACCCTGCGGCCGGCGTCGGCAACGAAGAAGGTCGTCTCCGAGAGCGCGAGCCACGTGAGCCCGGTGAAGAGACAACCGGTGGCGACCTTGCCCACATAATTGACGGGGATGCGGGGAACCCCCCGTCGCTCGAGGGCCGGGAATACGCTCAAGACGATGAGGTCTCGCGCGATCACGATCGCCGCCAGCCACCACGGCAAAATCTTGCGCGCCACCAGCGCAAGAGTCAGCGCGAGGATCAAGACACGGTCGGAGAGCGGGTCGAGGAGCTTCCCCGCCTCGCTCACCTGGCCGAACCTGCGGGCGATGAGACCGTCGAGGAAGTCGGTCGAGGCCGCAGTCCCGTAGAGGATGACGGCCGCGTTGTGACGGCCGGAAACGAACAACCACAGGAACACCGGAACGCTCGCCAGCCGGATCACCGACAACACGTTCGGGATAGTGAGCAGTCGCTCGCTCGCCGCGGCAGAAGCGGCGCCGTCGAGATCGTCCACAGGCAGCCTCTCCTTTTGCATCGTGCGCATACGGCGGCTCACGAGTCGGGACGGCCGGATTTGAACCGGCGACCCCTGGTCCCCCAGACCAGTGCGCTAACCAAGCTGCGCCACGTCCCGCGTCGACTGCCGAGTGTATCGCCGCCGCGGACCGTCCCGCCTCGCCGCCGAGCGGATCGGTTAACGGTCGGGCTTACCTCGATTCTTCAGACGAACCTCGAATCGCACCGGGGACCCGGGGAAACCCTCTACTACACGCAGGCGGTGCTCGAGGTAGCGAAGATAGGAGGGCTCGCAGCGCCCGGAAGCAAACAGGATCACGTGCGGAGGTGCGATGCGCGCCTGAACCGCATATCGAATTCTGACCGCCCGCCCGCGAGTGCGCGGATGCGGCCGATGCTCCTGCGCCTCCTGGATGATGCGGTTCACCTCGGAGGTGGCAAGCCGCCGCCGGTGCGAGGCCACGGCGGTCTCGATCGCCGGCAGGATCTTGTCGACGCCGCGGCCGGTGAGCGCGGATGTCCGTACGAGCGTCGCCCATGGGACGAAACGCAGCTGCGTCTGCACATCCTGGTCGAAGCGTTTCCGATCCGTCTCCTCGCGCGGCACCTGGTCCCATTTGTTGAGCGCGACGACGCAGCCGCGTCCGGCTTCGAGAATGGCCTCGGCAATGCGCTGGTCGTGTCCGGTGACCCCCTCGGTCACATCGACGACGAGCACCGCAGCGTCGACGCGCTCGAGGGTTCGGCGCGAACGGAGGAAGCCGAAATACTCAACCGGATCGTCAATGCGCACCTCCCGCCGCATGCCTGCCGTGTCGACGATCCGGATCGATCTTCCGCCTGGGAGGTCGATGAACGAATCCACCGGGTCGCGGGTCGTGCCCGGGCGACTGTCGACGATCGATCGCCGCTCCCCCACCAACCGGTTCAGGATCGACGACTTGCCGACGTTGGGCCGGCCCACCAGCGCGATCGATGCCCACGGCTCCGACGGCGCCACATCGGTGTTCGGGAGTGACGCGACGAGCGCCTCGAGGAAGTCGCCGGATCCGCGCCCGTGAAGGGCCGACAGCGCATGCGGATGGCCGAGCCCCAAGCGGTAAAACGCGGCCGCGAGCGGCTCGTCCCGGGGATCGTCCACCTTGTTGGCGGCGATCAACGTGGGAGTTCCGGAACCCCGCAGTTGAGCGGCGACCAGCGCGTCGTCCTCGTTGGGGCCGACGGCAGCGTCGACCACGAGAACGATCACGTCGGCGCTCGCGATCGCGACTTGCGCCTGCTCGACCACCTGCGCGTCGAGTCCCCGCGCACCGGGTTCGAGCCCACCCGTGTCGACGATTTCGAATCTCCGCCCCGCCCACTCGGCGACGAATCCGCGGCGATCTCTTGTCACTCCGGGCATCTCTTCCACGATCGCTTCGCGTCGGCCGAGGATGCGGTTCACGAGCGACGACTTGCCTACGTTCGGGCGCCCGACGATCGCCACGACCGGGAGGCCGCCGCGCCTCGTCGCATCATCCATGTGCTCGTTCCTCGGCCAACCGCACCACCTCGGCCACGACTTGCTCGAACGTCATGTCGGTGGTGTCGAGCTCGATCGCGTCGGGTGCCTTCGTAAGTGGCGACGCGCGCCGCGATGAATCTGCGGCGTCCCGAGCCGCGAGGGCGGCCGCGACTTGCGCGTGGGTTGCTTCATCGTCCCGGGCGCGACCGTCGCGCAGACGCCGATGCGCCCGCTCCTCGAGGGAAGCAGTGAGAAATATTTTGAGGTCGGCCTCGGGGGCGACCGTCGAACCGATATCGCGACCCTCCATGACCACGTCGCCACGAGCGGCCGCCCGCTGCAGCGACGCCATCGCATCGCGCACCTGCGGGTGGGCGGCTGCTCGCGACACGGCCGCAGTCACATCCGGGGCCCGTATTCGTTCGCCTACCTCGCGTCCGTCCAGCACCACGCGTCCATCCCCCACCTCGATTCTGCACCGACGAACGGCCGCGGCGAGCGCCTCGCCGTCGTCGAGCGAAATCCCTTCTTCGAGAGCAAAAAGAGCGACCGCGCGGTACATCGCACCGGTATCGACGAAGGTCATCCCGAGGGAGCGCGCCACCGCGCGTGCGACGCTGCTCTTACCGGCGCCCGCAGGCCCGTCGATGGCAACGATCACTGCTCGTTCACTGCGCGCGCTGTGCTTTCGCCAGGACGTCCAGGAATTCGGGGAACGAGGTTTCGACGCTGCTCCATCCCGAAATTTTTATCGAGCCCTCGGCTACCTGGTCCGCAACCGCAAACGCCATCGCAACGCGGTGATCGTCGCGCGAGTCGATCTCCGCCCCATGAAACCGCGCCGGACCCCTCACGATGAACCCGTCCGACAACTCCTCCGCATCCACGCCGACGCTCCGCAACCCGTCCACCATCGCGGCAACGCGATCCGATTCCTTGACGCGAAGCTCGGCCATTCCCGTGAACGTAGTGTCGCCGGCGGCGACCGCCGCGGCGACGGCCAGCACCGGCACCTCGTCGATTAAAGCCGCTACCCCCTCCGGGCCGACGACGGTCCCGTGCAACTCGGAACTGCGGGCCCTGATGGATCCCACAGGCTCCCCCGCCCATTCGTCGTCGATCACGATCTCGACGTCCGCCCCCATCTCCCGGAGCACCACGAGGGCGCCGGTGCGGGTGGGATTCAAACCGACGTCGCGCACGACGAGGTCGGAGCCGGGAACGATCACCGCGGCCACAATGAGGAACAACGCCGACGACACGTCTCCGGGCACCCTCCGGTCGCGGGCCGACGGGCTCGTGCCCCCGCGCACCGACACCGCGGTCCCGTCGACCCGGACGTCGACCCCGGCGGCGGCGAGCATCCTTTCGGTATGGTCGCGGCTCTTCTCGGGCTCGACCACGCGCGTCTCCCCCTCGGCCGACAGGCCGGCCAGCAAGAGTGCGGTCTTCACCTGCGCGCTCGCCACCCCGGTCTCGATCGCGGTGCCGGTGAGGCGCCCGCCGCGGACCGCCAGGGGCGGGAATTCGCCCCCCCCACGGCCGTCGATGTGCGCACCGAGGCGACGCAGGGGTGCGACCACGCGCATCATCGGCCGCGCCCGCAACGAGCGGTCGCCCGACAACACGCTGAGACCGTCGACCGCGGCACAGACGCCGAGCAGAGTCCGGAGCGTCGTCCCGGAGTTGCCGCAGTCGAGGATGCCGGCCGGCTCGTGCAGCCCGTCCGGGCCGCAACCCTCGACCTCTACTGAACCCTTGTCGGTGATGACGCATGCGGATCCTAGGGCGGTCAATGCGGCCGCCGTCGCGGCGACGTCCGCCCCGGTGTTGCTTCCGTAGATCATCGATTTGCCCGAGGCCAACGCCGACAGGATGAGCGCCCGGTGGGAGATCGACTTGTCACCCGGAACCCGGACCTCTCCTCGCAGCGGGAGCCCCCGCGGCAGGTCCGTCACGGTGCTCTCCGCCACGGGCATTCGGACCACTTGTAGACATAGAGACAAATTGAGTTAGCCATAATCTTCGACTCCCGGCGGCATCCGCTCTACATGATGGCCGAGCACTTCGAGCGCGGCCGCCAGGATTTCGGCCCGTTCCTCCCCCGTCACGACGAGCTCGAGCCGCCCCCGGCCCCCCTCTGTCGAGTGGACGATCCGAAGGTCTTCGATGTTGGCGCCGAGCCGCCCGGCGGCGGTCGTCACCTCGGCGAGAAGACCCGGTCGGTCGGGCACGAGCAGCGACAGCGTCACCGGCGCGCCGTCGAAGTCCGGCTTTGCGAACAGCCCGAGGCGGGCGCTTCGGGCGCGCTCGAGGAAGACGCGCAGCTGCTCCCAGCGGCCCTCTGCGACCATGGACGACACCTCGCCCAGTCGACCCCGGAGCCCCTCGAGAGCCTCCAGCACCGCGACGCGATTGGCGCGCAGGATGCCTACCCATAGATCGGGGTTGCTCGACGCGATCCGCGTGACGTCGCGGAACCCGCCCGCCGCCAGGCCGAGGAGCGCCTCCCGGTCTCCCGCCGCGATCGCCACCTCGACGAGTGCACTGGCGGTCAACTGGGGGACGTGGCTGAGGCGGGCCACGAGAGCATCGTGCGTGGATGGGTCTACCGCCACCGGCGTCGCCCCGAGCCGGGCGACGAACGAAGTGACCGCCGAATAAGCATGCTCAGACGTCGCTTCGGTCGGGGTGAGAATCCACCACGCCCCCTCGAACAGCCTCGGGTCCGCCGCCGCGATGCCGTGGCGCTCGGAGCCAGCCATCGGGTGTCCCCCCACGAAGCGGCCGCCGAACAGGCGCTCCCCCTCCTCCACCAGCGACCGCTTGGCGCTGCCGACGTCGGTAACTATTGCGTCGTCCGGCACCGCCGCGGCGACTCGGCGCAGCGTCGCCGGCATCGCGTCGATCGGGACGCACACGACGACGAACTCTGCGCCCGAAACCGCATGCTCAGGACTAAGGTGGCCTTCGGTAATCGCCCCGGACTCGACCGCGGCCGAGAGGGCGGCCGCATCGACATCATGGCCCGCCACGACCACCTCCGGGCGCGCCGCGCGGGCGCCCAGCGCGATCGATCCGCCGATCAATCCGGTACCGAGAACCGCCAGCTTAGGGCTCAACCTCTAGTTCCCCTTTAGGTTGGTCCCCCCGCAGGTCCGCCCGAAGCTCCCGGGCACCGCGCAGATACACGTGCCGAAGCTCGGAGGCGTCGCGGGCGCTGTAGAGATGCATGAGCACCCTCACGCAGCGACGCACCGAGTTCGGGACGTCGATCTCCTGGGCGCACAGGAGCGGGACGTGGGAGATCCCGATCCGGCGCGCCGCCGCGGCGGGGAATTCCGCCGTGAGGTCGGAGGTCGCGGTGAAGACCATGCTGACGAGGTCGTCGCCCTCTACCCCGTTGCGTTCGAGCATCTGCGTGAGCAACTCGGCGGTCGCCGACACGATTGCCTCCGAGTCATCGTGGGCGACGGTCGTCGC